>Ga0209723_1000190_pt1 | contig 122149 bp, 126 predicted proteins | sample BiotimSIPDNA_2_FD_185750 | JGI IMG/M metagenome (GOLD analysis project Ga0209723, IMG submission 185750) | Anaerobic biogas reactor microbial communites from Washington, USA - Biogas_R2 time_0 SIP DNA (SPAdes) (version 2) | ecosystem: Engineered > Bioreactor > Anaerobic > Unclassified | place... | reverse complement strand
CGGTGCAGGTGTAGGTTATGGCATGGCAGGCGGTCGTGCCATCGTCGAGCTGATGTATTGTGATTTTCTTGGCAGAGCGGGCGATGAGGTCTTCAACCAACTGCCGAAATGGCAGGCGATGTCTGGCGGCTTGCTCCAGATGCCTGTGGTTGTTCGCGTGTCCGTAGGCAACAAGTACGGCGCTCAACACTCGCAGGATTGGACCTCGCTTTGCACCCATATTCCAGGACTTAAGGTTGTATTCCCTGCCACTCCGTACGATGCGAAAGGCTTGATGACCGCTGCACTAAATGGGAGTGATCCCGTCATCTTTTTTGAAAGTCAGCGTCTCTACGGCGTCGGCGAGGAATTCGTTCGTAGCGGGGTCCCTGAAACACCCTACGAAGTACCGTTCGGAGAACCGGTCGTGCGCAGAGTAGGGGCAGATGTAACGGTTTTGACAATCGGCGCGACACTTTACCGGGCGTTAGAGGCAGCAGAGATGATGTCTTCGCAGTACGGCATCGAAGCAGAAGTCATCGACGCGCGCTCGCTTGTGCCATTTAATTACGACATGGTTCTTGAATCAGTCGCGAAGACAGGCAAGATTATCATTGCATCGGATGCGTGTGAACGAGGCTCCTATCTGAACGATCTTGCAAGAAATATCACAAACCTGGCATTCGACGATCTCGACGCTCCACCTGTCGTTATCGGGAGTCGGAATTGGATCACACCGCCCATTGAGCTTGACGAGTTCTTCACGCCTCAAGCCACGTGGTTCATTGACGCTTACCACCAGCGAATTGCCCCAATTCCGGGTTATGTGCCGGTGTTTAACTTTACGAATGTTGAGTTGTTGCGAAGAAGTAAACTAGGCGTCTAAGCACGTTACGACAAATCAATCGTCTCAAAATCGTATGGAACGTAAATACGGCCTGAGAAGAATTGCTTTGCTTCCTCTGTGTAAAGCTTCTTCTTGCGGCCGTATGTCGTTTCATCCTCGGTATGAAGCATTACAAGGTTTTTAACGCTAAATCGTTCCGCACACTCGGAGGCTTCTTTGACCGTCGAATGTTGTAGTTCTTCGGGATTGTAAATTGCTCGCTCCCGGTACAGACAAAACGCCTCAGTGATCAACCAATCACAGGACTCCATCTGAGAAGCCGATGATTCTTTGAAGGGTTCATCGCCCAAGAAAACAAGGCGAATGCCTGCGGGCGTGTCCAATCGAAACCCGAATTGCTTAGTTTTGCGCGCGTTAATATCAAAAAATGTAAATTTATTGTTCAGGATCAAAACTGACTGCCCATCTTCGACTACCCGAGAAATAATACGCGTTCCGATGAGTTCCTTCTGAGTCGGTTTGAGCAAAAGCTCACACACCTGAAGGAGCTTTCCCAGCGCGACATCATTTCCATAAATGACCAGATTGCCGTCGTAGCGCCCCCAATTGATGAGCTCCGCTACATAGCGAACAACCCACACCATGCCCAAGAGATGATCGGTATGAGCGTGACTCAAAAAAGCGTGATGAAGCTTCTGCCACGAAATCTGCGTCTTATAGAAGCAGGTCATGATCTCGTGTCCCCCTCCGCCGTCAACCAAGAAATACTGCGTACCGTCATAGAGGGCAAACGCAGTATTGCAATATTGCAAGCAGACAGCTTGACCTGTACCTAACACGATCATTTGTTTCATCGTGATCGACTAATCTCCTCTCGCAGCAATATCAGCAGAACTAGGGTGATTCACCATCACTCGTTACTGACGAATTCATCGCCTCATTAACTTCAGTCTATATTGATCGATCTAGGATCAAAGATCGTACGGCGGTCGTTTCACAATGTCCGTTACGATATCTACTGCCATTCCTACAAAAGATGCGCATTGACGGTACATCTCGGGTGATCGCGTTTCCTCTCCCGGCATGAAATGTTCTCGAAGTGTGTCACATTCATACGGCTCCCCAAAACGTTCCTTGAAACGAGCCAAAAATTCCTTGACTGCGCACGCAGACGGATCGCGGGATTCCGTGAGATTAGTCCGTCCGTACACCCATCCGAGAGCCATCACCCCGCCGACAATGGCGCCACAGATGTATCCTTGTTGCATACCTCCGCCAAATCCGGATAAAATCTTTGAATATTCTACAGGCGCATCAATCACACCTCGGGCACATAACACGCGGAAGACGCTTTCCGCACAATTGAAACCGCCTTTATGAAAAAAGAACTCAATGTCAACAGGTTTTTGATCCATATTCTTCTCTTAAGCTTAACACTCTTTTCACGCAGAAAGCGGTGACCCATCAAATGGATCACCGCCTTCCAATTCTTGACAACTAACCACGATTGCAGCGCTTAGAATTTCGCAGCCGTTATCTTCTGATTGATCCAGATGGTAATCCACCCAGCGACAAAACCGACTAAAACATACAGCAGTTCTGTCACTCCGACAAGTGCGTATTGCACAATGGTAAATTCTTTAAATGCTCCCGCCGCAGAAAGCGAAAAATAAAGCCCCGTTCCTAAGAAAATTGCAGCGACGTTATTAATCGGCGGAACGCGTTCGGCCAGCATCATCGGAATAACCAGAATGAACACGGCAAGCGGAACCGCCCACCATGGAACAAACCCAAACTCGATCGACAAAACGAACATCAACACTGCTGCTACAATCCCTGCGATGATGGATGAAAACGCCTTGGCAGCTCCTTTTAGATTCGCTCCAAATAGAAAGTATGTCGCCCACGCAATAAAAGTGAGATACGTCAACGGTTGACCTGCTGCTGATGGCCAACCGTTCATCTGCCATGTCACCAGCGTAACAATAGCCGCAAGCAACGCAATAAGCGTTGCGTAAACTATTAATTTCTTAGAACTCATAAGTAACCCTCCAGCAGTTAATCTAGCCCACGATAGGACAAATGCTATAGCGTTGTGATTGGCCTTGATTGCAAGAGATAGAGTTTGTTGCCTTCATACGCCCACTCTATATCCTGTGGTTTTTGATAGAATTCTTCCGTCAAAACAGCAAGTTCGACCAATTCTCTACATTCCTCGTCCGTCAACACCGGTGCTGATACAAGTGCTTCCGGGACATCGACGGTTTCCACACCGCCGCTTTCGTCTTTCCTGACAACCATCAGATCCTTTTCCGGCACATAGCGGAAATCAAATATGCCAGTTTCTTTCTGAATCAGATAATTGTCAGGATTGACAAGACCTTGAACCAATCCTTCACCCAATCCCCAGGTCGCTTCGATCATGACGACGGAGAGATCATTCGTAATCGGGTTCGCTGTGAACAGAACGCCTGATTTTTCTGAGTTGACCATTTTTTGGACAACGACAGCGATCGCAATCTCGCGTTCATCAAATCCTTTTTCTCTCCGGTAAAAGATGGCAGAATCATTGTAAAGAGATGCCCAGCAGGCCTTCACATAACGGATGAGATCTTCTTCACCGATCACAAAAAGAAATGTCTCTTGCTGGCCCGCGAAACTTGCATCGTCAAGGTCTTCCGCCGTTCCGCTCGAACGTACCGCCACGGGAACGTCCGCGCCAAGTTCCGAGTAATAGCGCGCAATCAGTTTGACAAGTTCATCCGGCATAGCCGCTTCCATGATTATTTTTCGCAGGTATTCACCTGTTTCTGCGAGCGAGGAATTATCTACCCAGTCAATAGAGTCTAACGCACGGAACACGTCTTCCCAAAGGCTATTAAAGCTCATAAACTCTCGAAACGCGTCGGCACAGACCATGAAACCTTCCACAACCGGAAATTGATTCTGAAAAAGCGCACAGAGACTTGCGCCTTTTCCTCCGACCACGTCACACAAGTTCTCGCATTCTACTTCATCAAACCAAGATACCAATGTCATCTTTAATCTCCCCCATTCCTTCTTACATAGAGACCTCTATTGAGCGAAGGAATAACTTGTCCGGATCCTGTAGAACAGGATCCGGAATCTTTTACGCTTTCTCTAGAATCTCAACCAGACCAGTGTTGCCATCTACGCGGATGCGGTCGCCTGTGTGGATAATGCGCGTCGCTCTCGTCGTTCCGACGACACAAGGTATACCAAACTCTCGCGACACGACCGCCGGGTGAGACAAGACTCCACCTGTATCCGTCACCAACCCTGAAATCTTTGAGAAACTGACAATCCATCCAGGGTTTGTCATCCGACAGATCATGATGTCACCGTGTTGAATTTGGTCAAATTCCGCAGGCGTTGCGACAACGCGCGCGAAACCCTCGACGACGCCTGCCGAACCGCCGACTCCCTTGACTTCCATCTTGCTAATCGGTTTGTTCGCTTCCAGTTCCCTCATCTCTTTTTCGAAGATTTCAGGATAGCCCCAGAGCGCCTGCTTGTAGACCTCTTCGTAGAGCTGCCAATGATCAACCGTTCCATACCAATAACGTGGCACGTGGTCGTCAGCAGCAACCATCATGGCTCGATTCTTCGCCGCAATCTCTTTTCCTGGATAATCATCCGTTGCACCTAAACAGCGAACATCTTCATATTCGAGCATGAAAATGTCTTCGGGATCATCGAGCTTGCCGGCAGCCGCGTAAGCTTTTCCGATTTCAAGGAACATAATCCTCATGCTAGCGTAAATGGCCTGATCGATGTAGAAGTGATGATCCGGTGTAAGCGGCATCATCTTAAGACAAAGCTCCAGTTTTTCATTGAACCGCTTCAGGTCATCCGGATCGCTAATCTTGCTCCTCGCCCGTGCGATGGCATCACTTTGGCTCTTCATGCACCCCTCGTAGTGCGCCAGATAGTCATAATCCGACTCAACATAACTCTTCACGGCAGAGTAGATGGGTGTTGGATCCTCATACCATGTTGGGTAGATGTACTCATGCGTGTACATCGCCTTAAAACCGTATTCTTCGCGGTATGCCTCAAACATTTCAAAAATGCTTTCACCACCCTCGAATGACCTCAGTTGCTTCATGATCACTTCCACAGATTGATCGAGAAACAATTGTTTCAGTTCAGGAGATTTCATGATCGCCTCTTTGATGTCCCAAAGCTCGTGCAATGAATCCCAATTGCGGTCGTGGTTCGAGATGGTAATCTGCGGGAAATCATCATCCGGATCTTCAGGAATGAGCTCGTTGTAGACAGCTTGGAATTCCCCCGACGCTTGCACCTGAGCAAGGTTCAAGATCCAGTGTATCTCGAACGCGCGTAGCTGTAAGTCGAGGCAGTCTTCCATGTGGATCAGCATCTCCGGAATGGACGCATTCTTCCAGTCGAAATTGATCATGAATTTAGCCCATTTTTTGAGGTTAGGAATGTACTCACCATTCCATCTATCCAGGAACGTGTCTGCGTAGATCGGCATCACCTTATTATAATATTCGAAGAGTCCCCCGATCTGGTGAGGCGGAGTCGTCGGCGGCACGATGGCCGTATAGACGTACCCGTTAATCTTTTTTGCAATCCAGTTGCTTCCAATAGGGGCGCCGAAGCGTCTGTACATGTACTCACAGCTGGTACCCCACCATCCTCCTACATCGTAGTAGAGCGGAGAAATTGGATTCGGACAATGCAGGTCATCGTAGAACCACATCAAATCCTTTTCCGCATCGTCCTTCCACTCGACCGGATACTGCTCGTTCCCGAAGAAAGTTGCATAAATCTTTCTTTCTTTGCTCATAAAAACCTCCCTTTTTTACGTTATTTCAAAAGAAATAGAGTTAATCCTTTCGCATCATCATCGACGCTTTCTCAATGGCATCGATAATTCTGTTGTAACCGGTACAACGGCAAATGTTTCCCTCTATTTCTTTTCTTATCACCTCTCGTGAAGGTGTTGGATCCCGATCCAGAAGTGCCTTGGCAGTCATAAGCATGCCGGGCGTGCAAAAACCGCATTGCACGGCACCTTCCTCTAGAAAAGCTTCCTGCAATGGGTGGAGATCACCTTCCTTCGCTAAACCCTCGATCGTTAACACGTGTTTTTTATCCGCGTGCACGGCAAGAACTAGGCAAGAATTGACAGCGACATCATCCATAATAACGGTACATGCACCACATCCGCCCTCGTTGCATCCGATTTTCGTCCCCGTAAGGTAAAGCTCATCCCTCAAAAACTCTGCCAGTGTCATCTCAACTGGAATGATTTTTTGGTACGTATCTCCATTTACGACAATTGTGACTTCTCGTAACTTCATCGTCCACCACCCTCACCTATTATTTCTTAACTGCGCGCTGATAAGCTCTATCAAGCGCCCGCTTCGTCAAAACTTCGACCAGTTTAAGTCGAAATTCTTTGCTTGCTCGCCAGCTTGTTCTCGGCAAAGCTTCACTTTCTGCCGTTAAGGAGGCACGCGCAAACAATGCTCTGACGGTTTTTCGCCCACTAGGTACATCTCCGCTTTAGATGCCCTAATAGGCGTTGGCCCCGCTGTTGTCAGTGCAATACGCGTATCGGCAATAACCCCCAACGTATCGAGCGCAAGATAGACGGACACACCAAGTAACGCCAAGTCCATGGCATTTCTGCGTGTGTACTTGATGTAACAACTGGTCGAATTATCAGCGGGTTTTGGCACAAAAATACTCTTGAGAAGTTCACCTCTTTGCAAAACCGTTCGTTTTGGACCAAGATAAAAATCATTCAATGGAACAGATCGCTCATAATCAACACCAGCAATCGTTAAGACAGCATCAAAGACAAGTAGTGGCCCAGCGCTATCTACCGATGGCAAGCCATTGCAAAGATTTCCGCCAACGGTTCCCCTATTTCGAATCTGCGGAGAACCGACGTTAGCACACCCTTCATAGATCGCCGTGTACCGATCCCGTACAAATGTGTTCAGCTCAAAAAAGCGATGATTGACAAGCGAACCGAAAACAAGACCATCGTCATCAAAACGCACTTCACGTAGTTCGTCGATGGACGAAAGGCTAATGAGTGTTTCAGGTAAGAAAGTGCCAGCGTGCATGGCGACAAAAACGTCGGTACCTCCCGCAAGGAATGTTCCGCCCGTGTCGAGCGCCATCTGACAGGCCTCCGTGATCGTCGACGGTTCCAGAAGATTGAAAGCAGGTAACATCGTTCGCTCTCTCCTTTAAGATCGTTGCCGGTCGATCGTGACCGGACGTCCATCATGATAGATTTGCTTTAGCTATCCGCGCGGTCCAAATGGCGCCTTTTCTCGAAATGCCACCATTTATCGGTCGCAGTAAACTCCCTTTTCTCAGTTCGATTATCCTTTTTTGCATCGAAACAGCACATGCTCTGGTTTCACAGGAATCGATGTGAAACGGTGACCGCAAGCGCGGCTAATGGCGTTGACGATCGCGGGGGCGGTGGGAGCCATGCCCGGTTCTCCAATCCCCTTGACGCCATATGGGCCTGTTTCATGAGGGCATTCTACTAAGTCGACTATCGTCTCGAAATCAGCGTCCATAGATGTTGGTATTTTGTAATCAGCCATGCCGCCATTGACCAACACGCCGTCAACGTAAATCATCTCCTCCGATAAGGCGTTACCGACTCCCATCAGAACACCGCCTTCAATCTGCTGCTTACATGCTCGGGGATTGATGGCCTTACCAACGTCATGAGCCGCACCTACGCGAATAATGGTGGTTCGGCCCGTCTTGGGATCGACTTCGACCTCAACCGCCTGAGCACCCATCATCCACATGATCGTCGGTCGTTTCGATTGGTGCGTCTCAGGGTCTGGAGGTATGAAAATATCTTTTGTTCCGTAACGGCCAAGCGCGACGATGGGCGGCTCTTCTTTCATGAATTTTGCGAACGAAGGACTGTTGATGTCGAGGCGAATACCGGGTTCAGACAGGCATTCAAAAATACCGTTTTCAAACGTGATGGCGTCAACGGAACAATTCCAATGTCGCGCCATAAGCTCTTTTAGTTGGTACACCATGTCGTGTGCAGCCTCGATAACAGCGAGACCTCCATGGAACGTTGACCGGCTGGAAGTCGTCGTCTTGTCATAAGGAGTGAAGGCAGTATCAACGGGCGACATGATGATGCGCTCCACGTCAACGCCGAGGACGGAAGAGGCGATTTGCGGTAAGACAGTCTCAACCCCTTGCCCCATCTCGCGGCTACCAGACAACAGCGTCACTGTCCCATCATTGTTCATCCTGAGCAACACAGATGTCGTCGACGGCGTTCCTGTTAGCTTAATAAAGCAAGCGATTCCCTTACCACGGTGTTTACCTTCCGCTGTCGTCCATTCAAGCGGTCCATCGAACCAATCGATCGCGTTGGCGGCTCTCTCCAAGCATTCGGAAACGCCAACATTTTGCATCACTTCACCGGCGACGTTTTCTAGACCGTCTCGTAAAGTGTTCATGAGTCGAAACGTCAGCGGATCTATATCGAGTTTGTCTGCCAGAGCATCCATCTGGGTCTCATGGGCAAACGCGACTTCCGTAATGCCAAAGCCGCGATATGCCGTTCCGAGCGATTTGTTCGATACTAGGCAATAACTGTCAACAAAGCTATTTGGAATATGGTACGGACCGTTGGACGCGAACCCGGCGTTGTAATTGACCCTTGGCCCAAAAGTAGCATACGCACCTGTATCCCAATAAATTTTTATCTGTTGGGCTGTCAACTTGCCCTCTTTCGTGGCGCCTGTCTTGATACGGAATAGAACACCCGCGCGTGCGAGCGCAGCGGCAAATTCTTCGTTTCTCTCAAACACAACCTTTACCGGACGTTGAGTCGCCCGTGAAAGTGCCACACAGATGGGTTCGAGTTTCGCCTCAACTTTGCAGCCAAACGCACCCCCAATATCGGAGCACGTCACGCGGACCCGATCGAGTCGATATCCAAACGCATGCGCAATGATGTTTCGGATCATAAACGGCGACTGTGCGGGCGAAATAATATGACAGTTCTCCTGATCGGCAATGGCGATCGCCGCGTGTGTCTCAATCGGCACGTGTTGAATCATGCTGCAATAAATCTCGTTTTCGACAACCGCATCGGCTTCCTGGAACCCTTGATCAACGTCTCCGTGAACAAGAACGAATTTATCGACGATATTGGTCCCTTCAACGGGGGAACACCCACCGAGAATCGAATAGTCGGTCCACTGTTCGTGCACAAGTGTCTCGGCTTTGAGCGCTTTTTCGATCGTATCTACGATGGGGAGTGGCTCATATTCGACCTTTATTTTTCGAACTGCCGCACTCGCAATACGAAGACTATCTGCGGCGACGGCTGCCACGGGTTCTCCCCAGTAACGGACTTTTTTCTGAGCAAAAATCGGTTGATCTACCAGCATATGCCCATAGCGTAGATCGACATCTTCACCCGAGAGGACAGCACGTACCCCCGGCATGGCAACTGCCTCAGAAACATCGATCTTGACGATGTTGGCATGCGCTTCTGTGCTGTGAAGAATGGCACCGTACAACTGTCCGGCGATATTGTGATCTGCACCAAATTTTGTGCGCCCAAGTACTTTTGCTTTTCCATCTTTTCGGGGTATCGACTTCCCTATGATGGCTGGCGTCGCAAGAGATTCCTCCTTCTCCGGCAACAAAATAAATTCGTCAGGATCTAGTTCTATATCCGGAATCACTGGCGCTATCCGGATCGGTCGTGATTTTAGCGAATACGTCATCCCATTATCTCCCACATCATTACTTTTTCATGAGCACGCGCATCTCGATATTCTCCGTGGCAAGTGTTTCCTTCGTCCTTATCATCTCAACGATTCCTTTCGCTTGACGCCACGACGACCGGTTAAAACTATCTACCCTATGGAATACCGCTCAACGTATTGAGCGAGGGGAGAAACCGGATATCGTCAGTGCCGTGTATAGCCTAGGTCCTGCGTGTCCTTTTGAGAGAAAAAAACAATCGCGTTCCCGCCAATCTGGATTCTGAGGATCAACGCGCATAACACTACTGTGAAAGACAGCTAGGGCATCCGCCATTGACATGGATCCGCCAATATGCCCAAACCCAGCCTCACAAAGTGCGTTTATTGTCGCAATTCGAATATCAGCGCTAAACCGCCTAATCGAACCGCTATCAAACCCAACAAAACCGCCCATTGGTGCTCTATGTCTCTGTTTCAACCGTCTCTGTAAAGCTAATGGCAACTAAATACATAATCTATTATCGATAATTGTATTTATATTTGTAACGTTAACAAATAATCGACGACTTGTCAATACCTCTGATCGTCTAGCACATCACACGATCAGAAATAATTAAGTAGCACAATTAAGGCACAATTTAAGATAATATTATTTGTTTTTGTTTTTGATAAATGACTAATCTACGACAATTACCACCGAACATCATAATATGAGCTATATGAGCATTTTATTGCCCCATACACGGAGACAGCTTGACAAATCCGAATACTCTATGCTAACTTAATCAAGCGCCACGGGGACGTAGCTCACTTGGGAGAGCGCTTGAATGGCATTCAAGAGGTAGAGGGTTCGATCCCCTTCGTCTCCACCACAATTTGTCCTGAAACGTCGTTATACCAGGCATTTCAGGACTTGTTACACCTAAAAAATTTATAATCTTTCTTATTTTCACCGTTTCCAATCATCTCTATTCACCACATCCTACGTGTCACTTAATAGTCGTTAGTGTGAGCTGAGGAGCCGGAAAACGACTCATCAGAAGACATGAAAGAAATCATGAAGTGAACAATTGTGTAATTGGGGTTTTAGGGGGATGTCCTTCACAGTTTTGTTAATTAATTTGATGGCGGCAGAGAGCTGCGGATATGGGTGATTAAAACAGATCAATATGAAATCCGCAGCTCCCTCAATACAGATTTTCTATTTAGTTTTTACATATGTTTGTAATTCGTGTACGCAATATTCATTATAAGGGTACCGGTCTGTTGTCACATATCCTGCAGGCGCATCAATCAGTTGCGGAATACGGTTTACGATTGTTGCACAAGTCATTTCTACAGTAGCCGGCTTGTTTACGGAAACCGTTGTTTCTGGTTCGCCTATAAAGGTCCATTCGTTTTTATCAAATTCTTCCAGAGCATATACTTTGCCCACACATTCAGTTATAAACGTAATGCCTTCTTCGGTTTCAGTTGTTACAACGGCACGCATTCCTGTAGGCTCACCCGCTTTGATTGTCTTGTTCAGTGTGGTGGAAAACAAATCCTTCTCATAAGTGGTGGGATAACATTTCTGGGTTTGTGAAGTTATATGTAAATTCATTTTGCTGCATAGCCATCCGTTCTGATTCCACATGTATGAAGGAACATAATTACCGCTTTCGATAAGTACTTTTAACTCATCTGACGGCATTTCGTTTATATTAGCAATTTCCTTTTCAAAGCGTTCTGTGCTGAACCCGGCGCCATGGCCCTCGGCGAGAGCTATTCCGTAATCCTCTACGTTATACCAGCTACTCCCCAATATTTTGTTGATTTTAAAAGAAGAACCTGCAAGATTTGTAACCATTGTTCCCCATACAAGATCGCAGTAGCCCACTCCTGTAAGTGTACAATTGCCTTCCTTTGCAAGGACGTCCAATTTGTGTGTGAGGGCAGGTGAAGAATTCCATGGATATAATGCTTCTTCGCAAGTTGTAATTGCATTGATTCCATGTTTTGCGCAGATCGTAAAAATATCTTCCAATTCTGTCACTGTGCTTCTTGTTGCAATAATACATACATCCGGTTTGAGTTTTTCTAAAACGTCATCTGCATTTGATGCAAAATCCACTTTTATACCTGTTGCGGGATAGCCGTCTCCAACAATGTCGGCAGCATCGCAGCCAATGATATTTTCGTCAATATCAAATGCTGCAACCAGTGATGCTCCCTTATCTATGGCGTATCGGATCAAATATTTTCCCATCTTTCCACAACCGTACTGTGCAAACGTGATTTTACGTTCCATAATATGGACCTCCTTTGGTTTTTTCTTATCATAATCTTTATACCAAGTGTAAAGTCAACACCTTAAAATCATAAAGTTTCATGGGATTACTTCATTTATCCTTGAAATTTGATATAACGTTATTGAGAGGAGTTGGCCGATTATGCAGAAAGAATTATTAAAAATTGGAGAAATGGCAAAACTTAACCATATCAGCACGCAGACTTTGAGACTTTATGCCAAGAATAAACTTTTGGAACCTGAATATCTGGACAAAAATACAGGATATCGTTATTACACAATAGCTCAGTGTGCCAAATTGGATTTAATAAAGGTCTTAAAAAGTTGCCGTTTGTCATTGGAACAAATCAAACAGATATTCTTGCTTTCTTCTGAAACATCCTTGATTAAGATTTTAGAAAATCAAATCGGTAGATTGTCAAATGAAATTTATAATTTGACTGTCAGCAGAAACAATCTTTTACGTATAGAAAAAAATTTAAAGGTGCTGAATTCACTTCCGCCTTTAGGGCACATATTTTTTGAATATATTCCGGAGCGAATTATTGATGTTCAAGAAACGCAATACGATTTTTTTGCTCAAGGCCATGCCGGATATGAAAAAATGCTGCGACATATGCAAAACTATTTGCACCAGAATAAGTTACCTCCGTCATATTTTGTAAATATTGGGACAATTATGGACCGTGACCATTTCTTAAAATGTGATTACTGTTCTTACAAAGTATTTATCTTTGTAGACGAGTTGTATCCGCAACGCGAATCTCTGCAAACAATTCCTGCCAATACGTACATCTCAATCGTATCAAATGACACTTCTTTGGAACCTGAATTTGCTCGGGAATTGTATAGGGAAATTCAAAAGCAAAATATGACGCCGTGTGACGATTACATTTGCGAGGTACTCAGTCAATTCCCTATGGAAAACATAGATCAAATCATTTACAAAATTCAAATTCCTGTAAAGAAAGCTTAACAGATACAAGCTGATAAAGAACCCCAGGAAAATGTTGTGTGATCAAACACTTATGCGGATTCGTTTTATATGATTTTCTTATACGGAGCAATCATCGCTTCGTTTATCTTATATTCTGTTTTAGCCTTTATCTTTGGAGATGAAATAAGTGCCCCTACAAGATACATCTTCAATACTGTCCCAATTTTCTTTTGCGGGAAATCATAAAGTCCGTGTTTTTTATAGAATCGATGATCAACTTTCATTATGCCGCGCGTCAGCCAGATTACATCTCTAAAAATTTTCATTCCACCAACACCGTAGAAATTTTTGGGCTGCATGTAGTTATGCTTGATCGCATAATCCAACCTTTGAGCAAGCCTGTCAATTTCCGTATCCGGATCTGTTTCATCACTCGCGACTCCGGCAAGGAAATTCCCTCCGACTTCACTTCTGGCTTCGATAATCATCTGTAGATTGGTTTCTGAAGCATAATTGCCGCTGATGAGATATCCCGTCGGCTTGCCCATCGTAACGCTTCTATGACCATCGCAGAACCGCCTATCATCATACATCTTAAATGTAGAGCCCATAGAATGATCTTTAATAGTAAATGCGTAAATAATTGCATCAGCAGTCTGAATGTTGCTATGCAAAAATTCATCAAATCCGTCTTTATAAAAACACTTTCCGGTTGCCGCACAGTGAAAACAGCCTACACATCCGCCGCTAAAGGGATACTCGGCAATATTGACAATGCGACTTCTATATTTAAGAACCGCGCGAAATCTGTTGATCATATCACTCAATTGTTGATCATCTTTAGCGCAATCCGTGACAATGACAACATCGCCCTCTAAACTTTTTTCTTCCTCATTTAATGCAATAGACCTGATCGGACGTTTCTTCGCAGGTGTTATATGATTCAGAATCGTTTCGTAAACATCGTGCTTCACGCTCCAACAAATATAGTTAAAAAATTCTTTAGCCTTCTTTTGTCCATCTTCAGTCAAGAGATCGTCCATGTCGGAAGACAGCCCCTTTATATACTTCAGACCAAGATCCTGACAATTATCCATGATGTATTGATGCGCCGTTACATCGTAAAAATGCTTCGAAGTAGTAATCTGAGTAGCAAATTTCCCCGTTACATCCACACCGGATTCCTTTAATAGTTCAATGAACCGATGAAACTGACTAGGAGCGAGAAATGTATAGACAGGATAAGAAAATACGATCAAATCCGCCTCATTAATTGCAGCAGAAACGGTAGAAAAGTCTTTTTCAATTGATTTCAACTGCTGACTAACGTGAAGAACCTGAAAGTTATGTTCCGGAAACCTTTTCTCTAAATACAACGAAGTCTGCAACGTGAAGCTATATTTACCTTTAGGGCTCCCATTCAGGATAAGTACTTTCATATTTTCCCTCTTCCTACATTTTTCTCATTCAAAGGTTTCAACCCGTAGCAGGTTAAATACTTGAGTTTATTATACAGCCGATCAAGAATGTAATTACAATTTCCAAAACAGACTATATAATTCTTTTGCTGTATAATCATGTGTACTGTAATTTTCACAGAGAGATATAATGAAACATTTTTTCAAAAATCATGGATGGATTTTGGGCGCACTTTTATGTACGATGCTCTGGGGAGCAGCTACTCCGACGATTAAGTTCGGCTACGAGCTTTTTCCTGTAGATACGTCGGTGCCCTATAATATTATTTTGTTTGCGGGCATACGATTTGTAGGAGCAGGTATTATCACCTTACTTCTGACTAAGCCGTTGACAGGTGAGAACCCCACGCTAAATAAAAGCATGGCAAAGCCGATCATTACTTTGTCAATCGTTCAGACAGCAGCTCAATATATTTTCTTGTACTTAAGCTTGGCAATAGTACCCGCATCGGTGGGCGCTATGCTTACATCTACAGGTGTGTTCTTTACCGTCATACTCGCAACCGTGATTTTCAAGACCGAAACCTTTACGAATAGAAAGCTTTTGGCGACTGTGTTGGGACTTGCCGGGGTAATCATGCTCACGATTGATGAGAATTTTAGTATGCAATTTCGTCTAATCGGTGAAACCACAGTACTGATGTCGACTTTGATGAGCGCTCTGGCAAATATTTTTATGAGCAAATTCAGTAAAAAGCACAATCCTATGGCTCTAACAGGATATCAATTTCTCCTTGGTGGTTTGTCTTTGGTTGTTTTTGCCGTTTTGATGGATGGAAAGATAGGTGTGCCGAATATTCGAGGCATAATAGTCATGCTAGTTTTGATGTCGATCGCGTCTTTTGCATACGGCATATGGTCGTTACTTTTAAAAATTAAGCCTACGAGTCAAGTAGTAATCTTTCTGTCCTTTAACCCTGTTTTCGGTGCATTTTTTAGTTGGATCTTATTGAGCGAAGATATATGGAATTGGCGCATGTTAGTCGCTTTGCTATTGATATCACTTGGTACATTCTTAGTCAATTATGCACCGAAAAAAAGAAGAGAGCTTAAAAATACAGCACTATAGTTTTCATACACCTTTTTAAATTTCATAATATATTCCTCCTCTGTTATATTTCCCAATGAGTCTCTTTGGTCGTATCCAGTAGGATCGTTTCCGATGATTCCCGCAAGACGGGAAGCTCTTTAAACCGATCCACAATGCTTCTGTCTTCCCAGAAGTGCATCGGCAGCACATACCGCGGATGCAGGACAGACAGAATCAGCGGCTTTTCGTCGGGCTTCTGTCCTAAAAACGATAGATCTCCGCAATAATAATCAAACAGGAGCAACACGCTGTCCGTTTCAACGAAAAACCCGCTGTGTCCCAAATAATCAATTATCATGGGCAAATCGCACACCTCATTTCTCATATCATTGCAGCCACAAATTCCTAATTGCCTCGCTAGCAACAAGTCTATCGTCAAATCACGACTTGAGATATCAAAATAACTATCTCGATGTCGTACTCATTGGATAACAAAACTCTCAAGCATTAATTATCTGCCGAGTTAATATGTGGACAACAACCACTTTGATAAACTTGAATATTATATTCCCCGTGTATGGTCATCTAAGTTAGCCTTCAAAACATAACTGCCATGATTCGTGATTTTCCAAATGTGGATTCCGGTATCGTCTGTGCAGAAGAAAGCATTCTCTCCGACCGGCGTATGAAACAAAGCGCCGTACAGTTGGTTCACCATCCCGCCATGCGTCACAATGGCGATGACGGCTTCCGGATCATTTTCCTTAAGAATCCTATTCAGTACGCTTACAGCCCTGTTACGAAATTCCACTTTTGATTCCTGGCCGTAAACCGCTTTATCGATTGGAGTGTTCTCCACTTTAGGATAGAGCCGATCCGCCTCTTCACGGGAAAGACCGGCTAACAGCCCGTTGTTGAATTCCATCAGATCTGAATCAAACTCAATCTGAATTCCGGTTTCCTCTGACAGACGCTTCGCAGTCTGAGCTGCCCTTTTAAGGGTGCTTGTATAGATTCGTGTGAGTTTAAAATAATCCGCTACAAATCTCGCCAAGGCAGCGGCCTGCATATGCCCCCTTTTCGTCAGTTCAAAATCGGCTCTTCCCTCGTGGACATCAAGAATATCCGCTTCAGATTCACCATGTCGAATCACTAAAATTACCATTATGTAATCCTTTCATATCGTTGCGACATCTCAGAGATGTTCCTTCAAAAACACTAAAGACTCCAACTATTTTCATTCAGTAGGAAATCAAAGATTCCCGTGTTTGCAATAATCTTCAGCACCGACGTCTATCTCCACACAGTTCATCGCATTCGCATTTTTCTTGCTCAGAATTACCATGGTCTCGACATGCGTTTCATTGTCCAAACTTATATCTAAGTCACCTTCTATGATTGGAAGCTTAAAAGTAATGGATTTCAGCCATTGTCCGTTCTTTTTTCTATCTTCATGAATTTGAACTTCAGAAACAAGAGCCTCAATAAGTTTTCTGCGCTCGACATCATCCATGAGCTTATAGAGCTTTTCAAAATAAATCAAGACTTTGTAGACGTTATCGCCCGTAAGTTTTTCAGCCTTTATACTCTCCTTCTTAGCTCTCGTACCAATCAAGTGTGCCTCAAGTTCATCTATCCTATCGTACATGCGGTAGAGTCTTTCATCCAGATCTTCTTTCATTCTCTTGTAGTGCTTATCTTCCGCAGCCAGGTTATCTATTTCTTCTATGAGTTTGAATTTGGTAGCTTGGTTTTTTCTCAGCTCTCTTTGATAATTTTCTATCTCGTTTTCAATAACGGAGGTATCGACTTTCATGTCAATTTTTTCCTGCATAAGAGATGCAAACTTCGGATTGCTAACCAACTTTACGATAACTTCCGCTACCGCATCGTCTAAGAGTTCTTTCCTGATCTGCTTTTTATAATCACATTTATGCCCCAATTCCATTTGCCTGTGTTTACAAGCATAATAGTAATAATCTTTGTATTTGCTGCCGTCTTTTTTATATTTAATTGACTTATTTCCATACATACCTGCTCCGCAGACCGGGCACTTAACAATACCTGACAGGAGATGTGTCTGCATGTCTTTACCCGTATTGACACGCTCATACTTCTTAGCCATTGCCTTTAGTTTAACCTGGGCAGATTGCCACATATCATCAGATATAATCGCCTCATGGATGCCCTCGGCGATTAGGTAGTCATCCTGTTCCACTTGACGATAATCATTCCTAGTTCCGTGGACTTTTTCCAGTCTCCTTCTGCCAAAAGCAATTTTGCCTTTATAGACGGGATTCTTCAAAATACTCCTGATGAGGACTGCGCTGAAAAGCGGACTTTTACCGTTTTGTCTGGGTATTTTCCTTATACCGTTATTTTCCAAATACTTTGAAATGCCTGTTGCCCCGCTATTCGTATTGACATACCTATCAAATATAATCCTTATAGCAGCAGCTTCTTCTTCATTGATTTCCAATTTCCCGTCAACGAGTTTATAGCCATACGGCGCAAATCCTCCGTTCCACTTTCCCTCTCTAGCCTTTTGTATGCGGCCTTCCATAGTCTGAGTACGGATATTTTCTCTTTCAATCTCAGCCACAGCCGAAAGAACTGAAATCATGAGTTTGCCAGCGTCTTTAGATGAATCAATTCCATCCTCAACACAGATGAGGTTAACTCCGTAATCCTGCATTATCTGTAAGGTTGAAAGGACATCGGCAGCATTTCTTCCAAACCTCGAAAGTTTGAAAACGAGTACATAGGATATACCGTCTTTTCCGGCCTTTATATCCCTCATCATGCGATTAAACTGCACCCTACCCTCAAGTGACTTTCCCGACTTACCCGCATCTTCATATTCACCGGCAATCTCATAGTCATTGTAGGCGGCAAAAGCTCGCATTCTCGTTTTCTGCGCTTCCAAAGAGTATCCGTCTACCTGCATACTCGTCGATACTCTCGTGTATATATAGACCTTTACTTTCTCTTTTGACATAGCATTCCCCTTAAAATCTCTCTCTATGATTTTTGTCATCTAAATTAGTTTGGACTACTTTCGCAAGTCTATTATACTATCTCTATTTATTTAGCACAATCGCTTTTTGCTATGTCATGATTAATTATTTTTTCATTTATCATTTTTTGTGCCGGCAATGGATCAGGCAGATTGTCCAAATCCAAAGCACCGGCATATTTTGCTATAAGATTTGCTATTAAATCAGCCAATCCATTCCAGTCACAGTCCATTCAGTACCTCCTTCCACTCATAAAATTTCTGAGGCCACTCTTAACCCCCCTCACTATATAGAGTGAAAATTTTGAGGTACTGAACACACTTTTCTAATAAATTGCGCACAAGACGCCAGTGCTCTTTACAAAATTCCACTTGTGCAATTTTCAGCAGCACCCTGTGAATAACCACTGTATGCACCGTAGAACTCCGCTTCACTTTCAAATTTCCTTGCCTTTTCTACAGTCAATTTAATCATTTTGAAAAAAAGCGAAAATCATAAGTGACATAAGTGTCACTTATGGTATAATAATGTCACTTATGGAATAGAGGAGAATACAGTATGAATCTTGGAAAAGAATCTGAAACACTTGAATTTAAGAAGACAACAGGCGAAATTAAAGAGGCAATGGTTTCAATAGCATCCATTCTAAATAAGCACGGTGTCGGCACATTATACTTTGGAGTGAAATCAAACGGAGATGTTGTCGGCCAAGATGTGTCGGAATCATCATTAAGAGATGTATCCAGAGTTGTTTATGAGAACATTAAGCCGCAGATATATCCTGCGATAGAAGAAGTTGTGATTGATGGCAGGCACTTGATAAAGGTAGAATTCAGTGGTGAAAATGCGCCATACTCTGCCGGCGGAAGATATTATCTCAGAACTGCAGACGAAGACCGCGAAGTAACGCCAGAGGAACTGAAAGCCTTCTTTAGCGCAAATAAATATCGTGCCAGGTGGGAAAATACAAAATCGGAAGCAACCTCTAAACAAATTGATAGAACAACAATAAAAAACTTTTGGCAAAAGGCCATTGCTTCAGGGAGATTACCGGATGGAAGATACACCTCGCCGTTAATCCTTAATCGTTTCGGCCTTGTTAAAGACGGTTACTTGACAAACGCAGGCGAAGCTCTTTTTGGAAATACGCGGGCTGTTACCCTAAAAGTCGCTATATTTGCGACAGATGAAAAACTGACTTTTCTTGATATGAAGCTTTATGAGGATAACATTTTCAAACTCTTAGATATTGCAGAGAAATATATCTTAAAAAATATCCGTTGGAGAAATGAGATCACCGGAATTGACAGAGAAGAAATACCGGAAATACCTGTGGCGGTTGTACGTGAAGTTTTAGCTAACAGTTTTGCTCATTCGATGTATGGGTCACGAACTCATCATGAAATATGCATTCACCCCGGCATGATAACAATATATAGCCCCGGAGAGTATGCAAGCGAGCACAAACCTGAAGAGTACATTAAGGGCAATTATCAATCGGAAATAAGGAACCCCATTATAGCAAAAATGCTCTTTTTAAATAAATCGATTGAACAATTCGGAAGCGGATTTAAGCGAATCGATAGTCTTTGTAAGGATGCTGATATAAAGTACTCTTATGAATGCATAAACAATGGTTTCAAATTTATACTCTATAGGCCACAGTTCATAAGTGACATTTCGGATGTCACTTATGATGTCACTTATGATATTTCACTAAATGCCACAGAGCAATTAGTTCTTGCCATTCTGAGGCAAAATCCGGAAACCTCAAGAAACGAAATGGCGGACAGGATATCAAAAACCGTAAGGACTGTTCAGCGCGCCCTGGTATCTTTGACGGAAAAAGGTTATATCAAACGAGTTGGTGCCAAAAAAAATTCAACTTGGAAAGTTTTAAAATAATAGAACTCGCCGATATGTGCGGCATTCCACATTCTTCCGTTGCCAGAATTGAATCCGGAAAAAGCACGCCGAATCTCAGGACACTTTTGAAAATTTTTAAGGAGCTCAATCTGAATTTGGTTGCAGAGCCTGCAGTAAGTTCTCCTCATAGGGAGGAAAGCCTGTGATAATATAGCCGATTTATTTTTTACTCAAAACATAGAATTTTGATGACGATATACTCAAAAAATTATACGGTCTGAAGTAACAAAAACTTATACCAATTTTTTCTGAACAAAAGCCTTTAAAATAGCCTTTCTCAACGAAAGTTGAATATTACGGTGCGGCGGAGCCGCCGTTCCGCCGCACGTTGAGCCATCGTTCCGTAAAACGAGCTCCACTGTTCCGTAGTCATAGAGCCATTTAAAGAGGCTTGAATCGATTACCGTACTTTTCCCTCATCGAAGGGAATTCGGGATTTTGACTAAGATTGATGATGTATGCATTATGTTCCAGTCGGTCATAGATGGCGTCGCTCATTGTTTGCCCCTTCATTTTCATGGCACAGCCCTTGAGGTCGTATTGCGTGCACAGAATGGTCGACGTCCGGTCAGAAAGTTCTCTGTCGTGAATGAGTTCATAGAGCAAAGCGGTTTCTGTTTCGTCAATAGCCGAGAGCATGTAGTCGTCAATGATGAGCAAATTGCAGTTTAACAGTTCTCTCTTGATTTTTTGCTCTTGAAACTCTGAGGCCATTTTGAGGTCTTCAAGAAGTGTCCTCATCCTCGTAAAACGTACAGAGTAAAGCTGCCTGCATGCTTCTCGCCCAACAGCACAAGCCAGATAACTCTTGCCGCTTCCTGTCGCTCCCATAATGACGATGTTGCGGCTGGAGAGGATAAAGTCACATGATGCCAAGCGGAGAACAAGCGATCGGTCAAGCATACGGCTCTCGCTGTAATCAATGTCCGAGATGTGGGCATTTGGTTGTTCAAAGGCAGCCTTTTTTAAGAGACGTTCATGCTTGGCATCTTGACGGCGATTGATTTCACAGTCAACCATGAGCCCCAGCATTTCATCCACCGATAAGTTTTGTCTCTTTTTGTTGTCGGAGAATATATTCTGGTAAACGTCCGCCATGCCGGACAGGCGTAATTGTTTCAGTTTAAAGTATGTCTGATTATTCATGACCTTACTCCTTTCCCAGATTCCGTATGAAGGCATGAGCTTCGCTCGGGTGTGCACTTTCTGTTGCCGGCTGTTCTTTTATGGTCTTGTAGATGCGTTTCACGACCTTGTAACTGGGTCTTTGTGACAAGGTCAATGCCTTCGCACAAGCTTGTTCTAGGATGGTTCCCTCGTGTTTGCCCGGCAACTTCAAAATGGCTAAACAGCCCCTGAAGCCATGCTGAGGGATCGCATGTGAAGCAAGTAGAGCACGAATGACGGCCTCTGTCGAAGGGCCGTATTGAGCGGCCCAGTTCATGAAACGCTTCTCGTCCCACTGCAGGTATTTCTGATGCTTATCCGGCATATGTTCCGGTCGAGTTCTGTATTGACCGGAGCGTCCTTCAAGACGCAAGTGGCTACAAATACGTGTGTCGCCGTCATAGATTTCGACCATGCTGCGTGTTGTTTTCACCTGTAACTTCTTGCTGATATACTGGAATGGCACGGAGTAAAACATTTTATGAACGGCGACATGATAGTTAGGCTGGACGGTGGCAGTCCGCCAAGTGGCCAGTTCATATCTCTGCTTCGGCAAGGGGGTAAGCAGGTCAATCTCTTCGGCAAATAGGGTTGCCCTGCTTCCCAGCTTCTTTTGAAATTGATGGGAATTGTACGAGTCCAAATAATGGATTAAGGTCTCATTGAATTCTTCAACGGTGAAAAACGTTTGGTTACGCACTTTACCAAGCAACGTATTGGCAAACTTGCCTACGGCGCCTTCGGCCACTGATTTGTCGCGCGGTCTTTTCACGCGTGCCGGCATGATAAATGTGTTGTAATGCTCCGCCATCTCCTGATAGTTCTTCTGAATTTCCGGTTCCACCCAGAAGACCTTAGTCACTCCTGTTTTAAGGTTGTCAGGAACGACGGTCTTGGGAACTCCGCCAAGAAACTCAAAGAGATGAATATGGGCGTCAATCCACGACTCAAGGTCCATGTTAAGGAAACCCTCTGCGTAGCAGTACTGGCTATATGACATGGCGGCAACAAAGATGTAGACAGGGATGATGTCGCCTGTCACCGGGTCTTTCAGACTGCCGGTCTTGCCTGCCCAATCCACTTCAACTCGTTCACCTGGTGTACGAGGGATCGTCATTGTGGCTTGGTTTTTTCTCATGTTACGTCGGAATAGTTCACAGTACTGTGAATACATGTAGGGGCGTTTCCCAGAACTCCTGCAGCCCTCACAGTACTCCAGCCATAACATCTGTAAGCTCACGCCTGTCTTCTTGAGTTCCTTCGCCATATACTCAAAATCCGGAATTTGGTACGGGCTTTCCTTTTTCCTGTCAGGGAACAGCAGGTTGGCAATGTCCTTCTCTGACAGCCGTTGCTGCTCGACTGCCTCCCAGTCCAGATTCTGCTCTCTGGCTCGCTTCAACGTACTGGCTACCGTGTTGCGTGATATGCTCAACGTAGACGCAATGACACGCTGGCTAAAGCCTCCTGCGCTCATGCGCAGGACTTCTCGATACTTGGTCATACCATGACCCTCCTCACAAAAAAATTCCACCAGAAGGTGGTGACTCATTTTAGCAAGGTGGAAAAACAAGAATGAATGGCTCTTGAGTCCGGAATTAGCGGCTCTTAGCAACAAAAGTTATGGCTCTCGATACAAGAAGTTGTGGCTCCTAAGTGCCGGAATTAAAGGGTCTCGGTGTGCGGAACGATGGCTCTCCACGTGCGGAACGGTGGCTCAACTTAGGTCGGAATATTCAAAAGTCGGTATAACTCAAAAGTCGGTATAACTACAATTATCCGGAATTCCGGATAATAAGAGCAAGCACAGTAAGTGTACGGACACTTCCTGAAAAATTGACTTCTCTGTCAATTTTTCCGCTTGCAAATCCTACAGATTTTGGCTTATTAGGGAACCCTAAGACCCCCGGAAAAACTTTCCTCTATAAACAAATACCACAAACATTTTTGTAAACAAATACTCTAAATATTTTTGTTGACAAGGAAACAAAAATATTTTATTGTTTACTCGGAAACAATAAAGGGGGGTGTTAAAATTAAACCGGAAGAAAAATTTTTGATCCTAATTAAAGAACTGTGCGAAAAACAGGACACCATTGCAAAAACATTGCAAGAACCGCTGCTACATGAATTCAGTTTATCCGAACTGCATTGTTTAGATGCAATAGGTAATTTGGAACATCCGAACGTAACAAATATTGCGCTAACAATGAATATGACACGTGGTGCAATCAGCAAGATTACCAAGCGCCTGAAGGCAAGAAAATTACTCAGCACTTACTCTCTGGAAAACAACCGCAAAGAGGTCTTATTTACCCTAACGGAAAAGGGCAGGCACATCTTTGATGAACACAGGAAAGGACACATCGCTTGGGAGAAACAAGTTCTCTCCTTCCTGCAAGCCTACCCGATAGAAAACTTATCAAAGATTGTAAAATTTCTCGAAGCCTTTAACGAACAGCTAAAATCTCTTTTGAAGAATTGAAAATGAATGGAGGAATAACAACATGAATAAAAAAAAGAATATGAATGTAATCGAAGCTATTTCAACCCGCAGAAGTGTGCGCAGCTATACCGAAGAACTCATTACGCAAGATAAATTGGAGGAACTCATAAGACTAGGCACTTTTGCTGCGACGGGCAGCAACATGCAGCCCTGGGGGTTTGTAATCGTGCAGGGAAAAGAACGGATTGCCGGGTACAACGAGGAAGTCAAAGCCGAGCTGCTCGCAAATTTGGATAAATACCCGCATCTGCAACAATACCAAAAAGGTCTGGAAAATCCCGGTTTCAGCGTGCTCAATAACGCATCCAATATGATACTTATCTACGGCAGCCCCGAGTCCTACTACTATAAAATCGATTGCACGCTGGCAGCAGCAAACATCATGCTTGCAGGGCGTGAAATGGGAATCGAAAGCTGTTGGATAGGCTTTGGCGAATATTATTTCAACTCTCCGGGGTTCAAGGCGGCACAGAATGTGCCTAAAGAGTATGACCTGGTCTGTGTGTTGACTGTCGGCTATCCGGCAAAACCCGTAACACAAGGACCGACACGAAAAGATCCGCTAATCTTCAAGTAAAACTAATATACTTGTTTTCTAAAAAAGTGTCACTGTCGGTGGCACTTTTTCATTGCCCTTATAAAAACCTATCCTTTAAAGTAACCGCTATATTAGAACTTACAGCATCTTAAAATACCTCAAGGCATCCATAATCGCCTCTCGTTTCTCCGGTGGGCACTGCGGTACTCTGGCGTTATCTTTTTTCGGCTTATTATAATTTTCTCCAACCTCTATTCCGCACTCTCTTTTTACCTGTGCGATATACAAAGAAGACACTTTTAGGCCGAACTTATTCAACACGTATTCTTTAATCTGCGGATATGTGGCCTTGCTTTCAGAAGCGGTCAAATCGAGCTCATCCATCTCAATTTCAACCTTTATATGCTTGCCTGCATCTATTTTGGACAAAAGAACGCACGACTCCACATGCATCGTGCGCGGAAACATATCAACAGGTTGAATGGCAACGATTTGATAGCGGTCGCTCAGGAGATCGAGATCGCGGACAAGTGTCGCGGGATTGCAACTGACATAAATAAGTCGTTCACAATTGGCGTTTCGAATGACATCGAGAGCGGTGTGATCAAGCCCTTTTCGCGGCGGATCAACGACGATGACATCAATCATCAGTTTGTCCTTTTGTTCGTGAAGCCACTTGGACGCTTCAGCCTTGATAAAGTGAACGTTTTCGATGCCGTTAAACTTTGCATTGTCGCGCGCATTATCGACAGCCGCCTCCACGATCTCAACACCGATCACCTCACCGGATCCTTGCGCATGGCTTGCGATGTCGCTTGCTAACTGAAGAGCGATGGCGCCCACGCCACAATAAAGATCGAGAACGCTATCACCCGGTTTGGTGTTCGCGGCCTTTACAACTTCGCGAAAAAGCTTCTCTGTTTGTACAGGATTGACTTGAAAGAAACTATCCGGCGATATTTTGTAACGTACTCCATTGATCTCTTCCTCAATCGTCTCTTCACCAAATAAGAACCGATAATCGTCTGACAAAATCCTGTTGTCGCGCGAAGTTTGGAGATTCATCCAAACACTTTTAAGCGTATATCCCGCATCCAACGCTGTTTCCTCAAGGGCAGGCACCCAAGACAAAATCGTCTCTTTGACAGATGGGTCATTGACAACGAAAACCAGCATGACGTGGCGAGATGCAAAACCTGTCCGAACAACGAGATGACGCAAGATGCCTTGTTGTGTTGTTCGATCGTATGCCGTCACCTCATCCATGTTTGCTAGTTCACGAACAGTATTGACAAGGGCGAGCGAGACCTCGCTTTGAACGAGACAACATCGAATGTCGATGAGATCATTCGTCCCTCGGCGATACTGGCCAATCGTCACGATACCATCCTCTTGGGAGAACGGGAAAATGCTCTTCCCCCGATAATGTCTCGTATCCCCCATACCTATGATCGGCAGGAACTTCGCGGGATAGGCGCCTTCAAGCCTTGAGAGAAAATGACGGACTCGGTTTTCTTTGAGTCGAAGTTCCGCGTCGTAGTGGAGATGACGCAATTGGCAACTCCCGCACTCCGGGTAGTACGGACAATCAGGAAGTACGCGATCAGGACTTGGTACCTCAACATCGACCAAATCGAGCACCCGATAATTTCGCTTATCTTCGATAAGACGTGCGGTGACAACTTCTCCGGGAAGCGCGCCGTTAACGAAACAGACTTTTCCCCTGTCAAGATCGCTCGCATTAACAGAGTCATCGTGACCATCGTTAAGGACAGTGCCCACACCCTGGCCTCGCTCGTTTACGTCGCGTATTAATATTCGAAACATAGTATCCATTGTCACCATTGTAAAGCACCGCCGAACGTTACGGCGCCTTTCTGAAGCAAACGGAGACAACCTGTTCAAACGGATAGAGTTTTGACCCATCGATCGGTTGCTGTTCGCGTCGATCACTTTGTACTGAAAACCTAAGAGCGGCTCATTACCGCTGTATACGAAAAGTAAAAAGTAAACGACGGCTTTCTTGAAAATTGGCTAACAGATCGTCTGAAAAACTACTAGTGATTCTTCTGAAAAGTGTATAGCAAAAATATTGAAAAGTTATATCGAGGCGATCGTTACAAAAGATATGCATGAGGCAAGAACCCGAAAAAGAGATCCTAATAAGATGCGTATGCTGCTTCGCTCTCTCTCTCTCGAAATGAAACAACACTCGCCGGTGTCGCTACATTTGTAAGGGATATTGAAGAGCATGAAAACGAGGAACAGCGTATACGCAGCCGAACAACGATTGAAGATTACCTCGGTGTTTTGGATAGCTTGTACCTTACCGCAAATCAAGAAGCCTATAGTGTGCAATACCGTTCATCCTCACGAGTTGGGAAAACAGCAAAGAGGCATCTCGTCGATCCTTCGCTTTGTTGTGCAAGTCTGAATCTGACAGCAGACAAATTGCTCCATGACCACAAAACGTTCGGTCTCTTGTTTGAAGCACTGGTAGAAAGAGATCTCAGAATTTATACCGATTATCTTGGTGGTCATCTTTATCACTTTCGTGATCATGCATCAGGAGATGAAGTGGATGCAATCATTGAATTTAATGACGGCAGCTACGCAGCCTTTGAGATCAAACTGAGCCAAAGAGGCATTCAAGACGCAATAGCGAGCCTTTCACGATTTTCTAATCACGTAGAAAAGAAACCGACATTCATGTGCATCGTTGTGGGACATTGTGAGGCAGTAATGAAGGATCCAAAAACAGGCATTTATATTGTTCCCGCTACCTCATTGAAGCCATAGTTAAAGCTACTCTGCTCGGACAGTCCATGCACAATACACGAAAGGTAACGTGTCCAACCATTGGCGATCAACATTACAGGAAGCGAGGTTTCTGTTCACATCTTAAACGGTAACGCATGGTTATTGACATATGCCGATAACTATGTATAATAGCTATAGATGGCATATGCCATAAATTAAAAAAGGAGGTAGACAAGATGCCTAGAAGAGATAAAACTGGCCCGATGGGGGCAGGACCGATGACCGGAAGAGGTTTTGGATCATGTGCCGGCAATGATGCGGAAGATCGCGGAATCGGCTTCGGCATGGGCCGAGGACTTGGCCGCGGACGCCGTTTCGGTCGCAATTGCGACAGAGGTTTCGGCCGCGGTGCAGACAGGGGTTTTGGTCGCGGGTACGGCATGTACAGCGATACATCAAAATCACAAAAAGAGCGGCTCAATGAGCGCAAAAGCTTTTTACAAAGTCGACTCGAAGCGATCGAAAAGCAATTGGAAGACCTTTAAGTCGATATTGAGGATAGCCGGAGGACACTCCGGTTATTTTTGATTAGAATGAATATGGATGATGGCGAGCGCGCGGATTAGGCTCGCCTACCTTTTGGAGTATTAATGCCGTGATATGGACGCACGACATAAATAAGGAGACTTAAGTCAATGTTGATCAAAGCTCTGGTGGAAAACACGACCATAACTGATGATCTCGGCTGCGAGCACGGTCTTAGTCTATATATTGAAACGGCGAAACATATAATATTGTTCGACGTGGGCGCAAGCGAGCTGTTTTTCCAAAACGCGAAAAAACTCGGCGTGAACATCGCTGACGTCGATTTCCTCGTGATCTCCCACGGACATTACGACCACGGCGGAGGTCTGAAAGCGTTTTTGCGGGAAAACGAAAAAGCCGAAGTTTTCCTGCATCGGCTCGCGTTCGAGAAATATTACGCTTCCCGCCCGAACGGCACGTTGGAGTACATAGGTCTCGATGAAGACTTGCAACATGATAAAAGAATCGTACGCACGTCGGACCGCTTCTTCATCAGCAGCGGCATCCAATTATTCTCGCATATCGCTCAGAAGGAACCGCTCCCGACATCGAACAGAGGATTGCTCAAGGAATGCGAGGGACATTTGACCGATGACACCTTCGCACACGAGCAGAACCTAATCATCGAAGAAGACGGAAAAGTGCTGCTGATCACAGGTTGCGCACACAACGGGATTATCAATATCCTTGAGCATTTTCACTCGATCAAAAGCAGAATGCCCGATTACGTGATCGGCGGTTTTCATCTGTCGAGCAGTTCCGGCGGTCATGAGAACCTTGAAACGCTCGATCAAATCTCACAATACCTCTTGAGCACAAAGGCAAAGTTTTATACTGGTCATTGCACGGGTCTTGAGCCTTACAAGATCCTGAAAGCCAAGATGGGCGACAGGATCGACTACCTCGCGACGGGCAGTGAATTGACAATCTAACAGAAGGAGCGGCATATGAACGATCATTGCGACCAGAACTGCAGCAGCTGCTCGGAAAACTGCGCAGACCGTAAAGAACAACGAGTAGATTTCACCGAACAGCTGAATGAACTGAGCAGCGTAAAGAAAGTGATCGGTATTATCAGTGGCAAGGGCGGTGTTGGGAAATCTCTCGTAACCTCTATGCTCGCGGTAACCATGAACAGGCTGGGCTACCGTACTGCCATTCTCGACGCAGATATTACGGGGCCATCCATACCGAAGACATTCGGCATCAAAGAAAAGGCGAAGGGTAATGAATTCAACCTCTTCCCTATCAGAACAACGACCGGTATCGATATCATGTCCATCAACCTGCTTTTGGAAAACGACACCGATCCCGTTATCTGGAGAGGCCCGATTATCGCCGGCGTCGTAAAGCAATTTTGGACTGACGTGATCTGGGGCGATATCGATTATATGTTCATCGATTTACCTCCGGGCACCGGAGATGTTCCCCTTACTGTCTTCCAGTCCATTGCCGTGGACGGAATCATCGTCGTGACGTCACCGCAGGAATTGGTTTCCATGATCGTAACGAAAGCTGTCAAGATGGCGGAAATGATGAACATCCCGATTGTCGGTATTGTGGAAAACATGTCGTACTTCAAGTGTCCTGACAACGGCAAAGACTACAAGATATTTGGCAACAGTCACATCGAAGACATCGCCGACAGGCACAACCTTAAAGTTCTCGCAAAAATACCCATCGACCCCAACATCTCGACCGCATGTGATCAAGGTACGATAGAGTTCTATGCAGGCGATTGGCTCGAGCAGGTTGCGAAAGTATTGGAAAAACATTGAAGATACTCTTGGGGTAGCTTAAAGTGAAACTCTCGAGACGATCCGGTTACGATGGCTATCCATTCTATTGGATCGAGAATGTATAATATAGACCACTGCGTTGAGCGGCGTTTGCCGCTCTAATCATACAACGGAGCGGGAACCAACTGATGCACGAGAATAAGGATACCTCAAAACAAATAGCGGAAAAGAGCGGACACGATTTCGTCCTCTCTCCTTCTCAAGGTCGCCAAAAGGAGAATATGAAGGGGGCGATTCTCGGTCTGTTCATGAACATACTTCTCGCCGCGCTCAAAATGTTTATCGGTGTTATTTCCGGCAGTATTGCCATCTTGGCGGACGGCTGGAACAATTTGTCAGACTCATTCAGTTCCGTCGTGTCAATCGTCTCTCTTGCCATGGCGTCGAAACCGGCAGATAAAGAGCACCCCTTCGGACACGCGCGTTTTGAGTATATCGCTTCGTCCGTCATCGCGATCGGGATGCTCATTGTCGCCGTACAGCTCGGGTATCAGTCACTGCTCCGCACAGTTACGCCACAGCCATTGAAGACGGACATCTGGACACTCGTCGCTCTTTTCGCTTCAATCGGGGTGAAACTCTTCCAATTCTTTTTTTACCGTTATCGCGGCAAGAAAATCATCTCGACCGTTTTGCTTTCCGCGGCGCAGGACAGTCTCGCCGACGTGTGGGCGACGAGCGGCGTGCTGGTTGCAACTGCTGCTTATGCACTGTGGGGTTTAAATATTGACGGACCGGCGGGGCTTCTCGTAAGCCTTCTCATCGCATGGTCCGCGATCGGTATCATCCGCGAGATGGTCACACTCCTTATCGGCTCCAAGCCGCCCGTCGAGTTGACCGAGACGATCATCGAACGTATTTTGGAAACAGACCGTCGTATTCTCGGCGTCCACGATCTGATCGTACATAATTACGGCCCGGGGCGTGTACACGCGACGGCTCACATCGATCTCGACAGCCGCGAAAGCTTTCTCGAGGCACATCTCATCGTCGACAGAATTGAGCGCAGGATCAAACGTGACTTGGATATTGAGTTGCTTGTCCGCGCCGATCCGGCTAACATACAGGACGAGACTTACAGGGAAATCCTGACGCAACTTGAGGAAGTGACGGCATCGATCGAGCACGGTTTCGACATACACAGCTTTCATTTGTTTCATACGGAAGACGGGAAACTCGTTGCATCTTTCGATATACATGAAAAAGGCCCCTGTGCCTTGAGCGACGAGGAAGTGTTCGACCTCATCCATGAAAAAATGCACGAACAAAATGAAAACATTATTCTCTGGATCACTCTCGATCGCGAATACACCCGTTCTGTTCATTACGAGTCAATCAGCTCCGCCGTCATGTCCGAACCTGAATGAATCTCTCACAATTGCATTTCAATAACGTGTCTTGTTAGAATGTTTAAAAGACGGACTTATGCAGTCTCGTCGAAGCAGAAACGAGGACATGTCATGAAGCATTTTTTGTCGGGTAACGAAGCCGTCGCGCGAGGTCTGTATGAAGCCGATGTGCGCGTCGGCAGCGCTTATCCCGGAACTCCGAGCACGGAAATCTTCGAGAATCTCCATCCATATGAGAGCATCTACCACGAATGGGCTCCAAATGAGAAAGTGGCGACGGAAGTCGCATACGGTGCTTCGATCGCAGGCGTCCGCTCAGTCGCCGCGATGAAACACGTTGGACTCAATGTCGCCGCCGATCCGCTCTTTACGGCGGCTTATAACGGTGTCGGGCGCGGATTTGTAATCATCTCCGCCGATGATCCGAGTATGCACTCGTCGCAAAACGAACAGGACAACCGCCATTATGCGAAAGCAGCGAAAATCCCGATGTTTGAACCGTCAGACAGCCAAGAGTGCCTCGACATGATGCGCGAGGCCTTTGACGTCTCCGAACGCTTCGACATCCCCGTTCTTTTCCGCATGACGACGCGCGTCAGCCATTCGCGCAGTCTCGTTGAATTCGGCGAACCCTTGAAACTTGAAGCGTTCCCCTACAGCCGCAATACGAAAAAATACATCGCCTCGCCGGCGAATGCGATGGTGCACCGCGTTGAGTTGGAAGAGAAGATGAAAGGTCTTGCCGAGTATTCCGAGACTTCACCCTTCAATGTCGTCGAAAAGCGCGGCGGTAAAATCGGCGTCATTAGCGCCGGAGGCGCGATGCTCATCGCCAAGGAAGTTTTTCCGGAAGATACATCGTTCTTAAAACTCGGTTTTACTAATCCTCTGCCGATGAACTTGATCCGCGAGTTCTCCGAAAACGTCGAGACGCTCTATGTGATCGAAGAACTCGACCCGTTCATGGAAACGGAGATTAAAGCTGCCGGAATCGACTGCACCGGCAAAGATGTCGTGCCGCCCATGTACGAACTGAATCCGACGCTGTTGCGCGAGGCGCTCACGGGCGAAAAGGTCGCCACGCGGGAAGTCGATGCGAAAGCTATCCCACGACCGCCCGTACTCTGTCCCGGATGTCCGCATCGCGGCTTCTTCTATACTTTGTCAAAGCGTAAAAACGTGATCGTCGCCGGAGATATCGGCTGCTACACGCTTGGAGGCTCTCCGCCATTGTCGGCGCTTGATTCCGTCATCTGCATGGGCGGAGGATTCACGATCGCGATGGGCATGTCAAAAGCCTTTGAACAGATCGGCAAGAAGAAAACGATCTTCGGCGTGTTGGGCGACTCCACGTTCTTCCACAGCGGTATCACGGGTGCGATCGAGATTCTATACAACAACGGACATATCATCCCCGTCGTCCTCGATAACAGCATCACGAGCATGACGGGGCAACAAGACAACCCCGGTACCGGTTACACACTCATGGGAGAAATCGCCAATGTCGTTTCAATGGAAGCGATCTTCCGAGCCGTCGGATATAGAAAGATTTTCACTGTCGACCCGCAGGATCTCGACGCCATGAATAAGACCGTTGACGAGGCGATCGCCTGTGAAGAACCGTGCGCCATCATCGTCAAGCGTCCCTGCGTCCTGATCAAGCGCATCAAGCACGAACGGGCTCTCTGTGTCGTTGACCGCAACAAATGTAAGAGTTGCCGTCGTTGTCTCACGGTCGGCTGTCCTGCCGTATTCTTTGAGGACGGAAAAGCGACGATCGATCCGAATCTCTGTATAGGCTGCACTGTCTGTATGCAGGTCTGTCCATTCGACGCGATCTATAAGGAGGAAGAGTGATGAACAACGATGTCAGAACGATTGTCCTTGCCGGCGTCGGCGGACAGGGTACCATTCTCGTCAGCCGCGTGTTGACAACGGCTCTGATCGACGCGGGATATGATGTCAAAATGAGCGAAATCCACGGCATGGCGCAACGAGGCGGTAGCGTCTCGACAACTGTCCGCTACGGTAAGAAAGTCGAATCTCCCCTCGTCGGCAAAGGCGCCGCCGATATTCTCGTCGCTTTTGAGCAGATGGAGGCCGTGCGCACCACTCCTGTCCTTAAAAAAGACGGCATCATCGTCGTCAATGACTACAAGATCATGCCTCTGCCCGTCGCATCGGGGGCGGCTACATATCCGGACAATTACATCGAAGAACTCTCAAAAGCTTTTCACGTGATCGCCTTTAACGCAGGACAAGCGGCGATCGAACTTGGCAACGCGCGCGTCATGAACATCATCCTGTTGGGCGCGATGGTTGAAGCTTTCGACATGGGCAATCTCGATTGGGACAGCGCCCTTGTGAAACAAGTGCCGACAAAGTTTTTAGATATCAACCGCAAGGCGTTCGAGCTGGGTCGCTCCATGGCTCGAAAAGAAAACGCATAATTGAAAGGATTCGAGATGACTGATCAAAACGTGAAACCTTTAGTCTCAGATTTTTCTCTCGCTTATGGCCGCCAGCGCTCCGCTATACGTGAATTGTTCGAGTACGGCAAACAAAAGGCGCGTGAAGTGGGTAACGCGTCGATCTTCGATTTCAGCATTGGGAATCCGAGCGTTCCCCCACCTCCTCAGATTAACGAGGCTTTTTTCTCACTGTTAAAGGAGTGCGATCCCCTCACGTTACACGGTTATACAAGTGCCCCCGGCGATCTTGAGGTCAGAAAAGCAATCGTGGATCAAGTCAATCGCGAATATGGGTGTGAGTATGATGAAAAATCGATTTACGTCACGTGCGGTGCCGCGGCGGCGTTGTCGATCACGTTTCGCGCTCTATCAATCACGGGCGAGAGAAATGAATTTATCACCTTGGCCCCGCATTTTCCCGAGTACGTATGCTATGTCGAAGGACAAGGTGCGAAGCTCGTCGTCGTCCTGCCGAAGTTGCCCGATTTCGGCATTTCGCTTGATGGAATCGAGACCGCCATCACGCCGGCGACACGAGGGATCATCCTGAACTCGCCCAACAATCCGACGGGACGCATCTATAAGACGAAGGAACTGGAAGCGCTCGCCGACCTCCTACACAGAAAAGCGCGTGACATAGGCCGCCCCATCTATATCGTCTCCGACGAGCCGTATCGCGAACTCGTCTATGAAGGCTTGACCACACCGTTCATACCAAATATCTACAAAAACACAATCGTCTGCTACTCGTACAGCAAGGCATTCTCCATGCCGGGAGAGCGCATCGGCTATGCGCTCGTCCACCCCGAAGCCGATGCCGCTCGCGATATCTGTGACGCCATCGCAGGCTCGGCGAGATCGCTCGGATACGTCTGTGCGCCGTCGTTGGTACAGCAAGTCGTCAGACTCTGCGCCGCCGTCAAACCCGATCTCGCCTCTTACGACCTCAACCGACGGACGATGTACGAAGGCTTGACGGCGGTCGGCTACAACTGCGTTAAGCCGGAAGGCGCTTTCTATATGTTCATTGAAGCGCCGGGAGGCGATGCACAAGCCTTTTCCGACTACGCGAGATTGAATTACAATCTCCTCATCGTGCCGTCGGACAGCTTCGAATGCCCCGGCTATCTCCGTGTGTCCTACTGTGTATCCTTAGAGCGCATCAAGTCGTCGATGCCGTTGTTCGACATGTGTCTGAAATCGTTCAAGCGCGAGATGAAGATAAAGTAACGGCGAACGAAAAAACAATCAGAATTGCTCATCGGCAAAAGTGTAAGCAATGCAACGGGGCTGTCTCAAAATCGCTCATTAAGAGCAATGATGAGACAACCTCCCTTCGGGTCGTGCAATTTACCCCGAAGCTCAAGCCGGTGTACAATTTTTCAATTAATTTCGATTTTCTGGACTTAACCCTCCTACGTCGATGCCTGCCCATGTACAGTTTTGCAGTTAATATCGATTTTCTGGACTCTACGTCGATGCCCATCTGCAGTTTTGCAGTTAATTTCGATTTTCTGGATTTTACGTTCTCGGTTTCTACAAAGGAAAGAGGCTGTATCGATCCCGCTACTTTTTAGCGGGTTTGAGACAGCCCAGTTAATCTAGGAAGTTGTTTGTATTGCTCAAAGCACAATCCTGCTGAAGTGCAGTTCACGCTCTTCAAACCAGGCGAACTCTTCGAAGCCGAGACTGTTCAGGTAGGCGATGGTCTCCATCACGTAGCGGCCGTTCTGCTCGACGCGGTGGGCGTCTGAAGCGACCGTCAGGAATCGCCCTCCAAACTCACGGTATCTATTCAGGACTTCAGAATCCGGCATGGCCTCTTCCAACGTATAACCTTTGTGCCTGATCAAGTCGCTGATCGTCCCCGTATTGATTTCAAGGATTTGCTCGTTCGCCCGCATCGTTCTGAAGAGTCTGTCGAACGAATCGGGGGCATGCCTATATAGCATCTTCGACTTGACCTGCGGCGCATAGCGCGAGAAGAAATCGTAGTGCGCCACGATGCGAGAACATGAGAGCTCTCTTGCCGATTGCTCGATCATGTCGATGATACGCGGATAGAATTCCCCTAATGATTCCGTATAGATTTCTTCCCTGTGAAAATAGGGATCCACTCCATCATAGAAATGGACGGAGACGATCGTGTAGTCAAAGGGATATTGTTCATCCAACTCTCTCAATTGCGCGCCGTTATCCGGCGTCCAGCCGAACTCCAACGACAAAAGAAATCCCGGCTTATCGCCCGCTTTTCGTTTCGACGGCATCCGCCGACGATCGTAATACGTCTCAACGTAAGAAGGAACGTCGACTTCCCACAGATTCTTCTCCGTCGCGAAGACATCAAGATCGTGATGGTCGGATATGGCGAATCCGTGCAATCCCCTTTCAATAGAAATAGATTCGAGCTCTTCAAACGTCTGTTTCGCGTCGGGCGACCAGCCTGTCAAATGATTGTGTGTCTCAACAAATTTCATCCGATTATCCTTTTAGCTCGATCTCACCGTGGAGGAACTTCTCCTTCAACTCCCAAAGCTCCTGCGAAAGATCGACGTAATACTCCTGCGGGTTCTCAAAACGTTTGATCGAATCCCACAGCGTGTCGAGCTGCTCTTGGCAATACGCTCGAATTTCTTCTATGTCACGTGCCTGATAGCACGATTTACCCTTTATGAAGATTGGCTGAAGCAGCGGTTCCGCTCTGAAGTTATACAGTGTTTTGCGCTTCCACGTGTGCGCCGGGTCAAAAATCGTCAGCGGTTTCGACTCATCGATCGTCTCATGGACCAACGTAATCAGGTCGGCTTCAACGAAACCGGTCTCTTTGTTGTAGAGGCGGTAAACCTGCTTATCACCTGGGTTCGTCACTTTTTCGGGGTTGTCGGAGAGTTTCATACGCGGTTCGGCGACGCCGTTCTCCTCGACGAGGGAAAGCTTATAGACACCGTTGAAAACGGGATCATCGCGCGAAGTTATCAGGCGTTCGCCGACACCGAACGAATCGATCTTCGCTCCCTGATGTAGAAGCCCTCGGATGAGCTGCTCGTCGACGGAGCTGCTGACCGTAATGGAACAGTCCTTCATGCCCGCCTCATCAAGCATTTTACGTGCGTTGATCGACAGATAGGCAAGGTCCCCCGAATCGATACGAATCGCCTTTAATCTGCATCCCATCGGCTCTAAAACCTCTTTCGCCACACGTATCGCGTTCGGCACGCCGCATTTCAGCGTGTTATACGTATCGACAAGGAGTTGACAATGATCGGGGTATGCCAACGCATACGCTTTGAACGCCTCGTACTCCGTATCGAACGCCTGAACCCAGCTGTGTGCCATCGTACCCAATACAGGGATGTTAAAAATCTTGCCGGCGAGTGTGCAGGATGTCCCGGCGACTCCGGCAATGTAGGCGGCACGGGCACCGAGTACCGATGCGTCGACTCCCTGTGCGCGCCGGGCACCGAATTCCATGATCTCGCGCCCTTGGGCGGCGCGCAGAATGCGCGAGGATTTCGTGGCGATAAGGCTCTGGTGATTGACGGTCAGAAGAAGCATTGTCTCAATCAGCTGCGCTTGAATGATGGGACCTTTGACCTTGATAATCGGTTCGCCCGGGAAAATCGGCGTTCCCTCCGGTATGGCCCATACATCGCAAGCGAACTCAAAATGTCGAAGGTAGTCGATGAAATCATCATCAAACAGACCCACGCCCTTCAGATAGTCGAGGTCTTCTTCCGAAAAATGGAGATTTTGCAAATAATCGACAAGCTGTTCGACCCCCGCCATAATGGCGAATCCGCCACGTTGCGGCACATTTCGAAAGAACATGTCAAAAACGGCGATCGTTTCTTTCATTCCCGTCTTGAAATATCCGTTCGACATGGTGAGTTCATAAAAATCGGTGAGCATCGACAAGTTATTTCGGTCACTCCGTTTTTTTACCATACGCTCTCTCCTTCAGCCTTTACTCCAATAGGCATTATATTATTTCAGATACGTAGCAAGGTCACGCCACTCACCTTACGTCTAACCCTCATGACGCGATGAATGCGGAGGTTCCTCCAAAGGGAGCGACGCCCGCTTCGATTCGCGCCTTTCATCTTCATACGGCCAGCAGTCATCGCCGAATAACTCAGAGGCGAAATAGACGCGTTCCAAGACGAGTCCTTCCGCAGGCATCGTGGGGCCTGCGCACACTCTGTCGCGCGCTTCAATGATGGAATCGAGTTCACGCACGGATATTTTACGCTGACCGACGTACACGAGCGTCCCCGCAATGATACGCGCCATATGGTAGAGAAACCCGTCAGCCGTCATCGTGATCGCCAGCTCTTTACACCCATCGATTTGAATGTCATGAAGCGTTCTGACGAGACGCTTTGTCGGCGATCCCTGATCCATAAAAGAAGAGAAATCGTGCGTTCCAAGGAGAATTTCGCTCGCCGCACGCATGGCGTTGACATCAAGCTCGCCCGGCACGAATGCCGTCGTGCGGCGCTTAATGACCGGCCGTGTTTCACCCGTCAAAATCGCATACCGGTATGTCTTGCCGAGTGTGTCATATCGCGCGTAAAAACTGTTGGGCACGCATACGGCGGCTCGGACAACGGCAGACTCCGGGAGTTTTGTGTTCCATGCTCTCGCGATTCTATCCGGCGGGATCGAAGTAGCAGACGCAAAATCCGAGACGTGCGCGATTGCGGAAACTCCGGCATCGGTACGACTTCCCCCGCGCAACGTAATCGCTTCTCCCGTCAGCGACAACCATGCGTCCTCAAGGCAAGCCTGAACGGAAGGCGCATTATCCTGTCGCTGCCATCCGTGGAAAGCCGAACCGTCAAACTCCGTCGCGACCGCATACCGCATCATTTTTTCCGGGATTGTATTCACGTTTCTATCATATCACTGTTTAAATCAGACACCGATCTCATTCAAAGCAGAGGCGGTAAATGCGGTTGCACCACAAAGACGAGTAGTAGCAAGCCCAAAAGAATGAAAGAGAATACGATGTCGATGGCCTTGAGCTTCGATGCGTGCAAACACGTTCTTGCCGTACCGCCTCGGTAACAGCGAGCTTCCATAGCGATGGCGAGATCGTCGGCGCGTCTGAAGCTGGAGATAAAGAGAGGAACGAGTATACTCACGAGTCCTCGCATTCTTCGTAACGGACCGCCCGTATCGTAATCGGCACCGCGCGAGGACTGAGCCTTCATAATCTTATCCGCCTCATCGAGAAGTGTAGGGACAAATCGAAGTGCGATGGACATCATCATCGCGAATTCATGGACTGGAAAGCGAAGATAAGCAAGAGGTGACAACAAGCTTTCCAGAGCGTCGGCGATGGCGAGCGGGGTTGTTGTCAACGTCAAAAACATCGACGTGTTTACCACCATTAAGGCTAAACGCAATGCCGTCAAGCCGCCCGATATCAGACCTTCACGCGTAATCTTGAGGGCGCCGAGCCGTAGAAGCACGTGACCCTCTACCGTGAATAGGTGTAACAGCGTCGCGAAGATAATGATAAACAGCAGCGGGCGAATGCTGCGCATGATCACCTTGATTTTAATCTGAGAAATGATCGCGATAACGACCGTCCAAAGGAGAAAAAATCCCAGGACACGGACGTCGCGTGCAGAAAGCGTCGCCACCATTAGTACAATGGCGCCCAAGAATTTTATGCGCGCATCAAGACGGTGTACCAAAGATGTCCCGGGGACCGACCGACCTAACATACTGCGCGCTTTCATGGTTTCTCTCTTTTACACAAGGGGCTATCTCGGAAATTTGATTGCCGTCTTAATTGGCGGAGCATTCTTCGGCTGTCGCTCTAAGAAGTGAATCCGCCGCCTCTTCCGCTGTATAACAGTTTGTATCAAGGTTCGGAAACAAGTCAACAAAACGGTTCAGGAACCGTTTTGACGACGGCAAGACGAGTGAAACGCTTTCTAGGAATTCGGACGACGAGGTCATTTCACGAGATGTGCCGCATCCGGCGATTTCACCGTCGTTCAAAATGAGAATGCGATCACACAAGCTCGCCATCGTCTCCATGTCATGTGAAACGATGAGAAGCGTCGCACCTTCGTCTGCCAGCGTCATCAAATCGGAGAAGAGATCATCGCGCCCCGCAGGGTCAAGCCCGGCTGCAGGCTCGTCCATCATGATGATATCGGGCTCCGCCGCCAAGACGCCGGCAATAGCGACGCGGCGTCTTTGACCGCCCGACAACTCAAAGGGCGACCTGTGCAAAATCGAGTCGACGCCAAGTCTTTTCGCCGCACGCAACACGGCGCGCTCAACCTGTTCAGGCGTACGGTTCAACTGTTTCGGAGCAAAGGCGATGTCGAGCGCTACCGTCTCCTCGAACAGCTGATCTTCGGGATATTGAAAGAGAAGTCCAACATGGCGACGAATCTCTCGGACAACCTTTCTGTCGGAAAGATCGCGCCCGAGAACGACAACCGTCCCTTTCTTTGAGGGGAGAATACCGTTTATGTGTTGTATCAACGTTGATTTACCCGAGCCCGTGTGCCCCAAGATCCCGAGTATCTCTCCTTTGTAGACGGAAAGAGAGACATTTTTCAACGCCTTGACAGGTTCCCCCGCATCCGAGACGTAGGCGAATGAGAGATCGGAAATCTCGACCACGCGCTCACGGGCGCTCTCATGAGCGACATCATCGACACGGCGGTCTTCTGATTCTACGGATTTACTTGGAGACTTGTCGATGGTATCGCGACGATCGCCCGGGACATCAGAATGCGAAAACTGCGACAAAACGCTCCGCACAAATGAAACGGCGCCGTCAAAAGAGAAGATGTCTTCTGGACGATAGGGCGCGGTCGTCGCATTGGCGATGCGGCGAGCGATCTCAATATGCGTGGGAATGGAAAGTCCCTCGGCGCGAACTCTTTCAAATTGATCAAAGACTTCCGCCGGAATCCCTTCAAAGGTGATACGTCCTTCGCTGATAACATAAACGTAATCGGCTAGCACGGCCTCTTCCATATGGTGCGTAATTTGGACGATTGAAATATCGGACTTATCCTTCAATTCGAGAATAAGCTCCATGACACTCTGCCTAGATAACGGATCGAGCATCGATGTCGCCTCGTCCAGAATGATGCACTCCGGCTCCATCGCCATAACTGACGCGATGGCGAGCTTTTGTTTCTGGCCGCCTGACAAGTTGTGTGGCGCTCGATCGCGCAAATCGGTAAGACCCGCTTTCCGTAGCGCCTCATCGACACGGCTATTGACCTCATCAATCGATAACTCTAAGTTGCACGGACCGAACGCGATGTCGTCTGCGACCGTTGTGCCGATCAACTGATTGTCGGGATTCTGAAAAACCATGCCGCAGATGCGGCGAATTTCAAAAATATCGAGCGAGTCTCTCGTGTCCATGCCGCCAACGATGACTGACCCCTCATCGGGAAGCAAGAGCCCGTTAATCAGACGCGCAATCGTCGACTTGCCAGATCCGTTGCGTCCTAGAAGTGCGACATGTGAACCTTTCTTAACGTGAAAAGAGAGGTGATCGACGGCGCGAATTGGCAGTTGCCCTTCATTCGCACCGTATGTAAAACTGACATCGTTGAAACGAATCATTGCATAACACCTCCAACAATCAAATCAATTTGCGACTCCTCCGGGGTATTCACGCCGGCAGGTGGCTGACCGTAGGGGAACATTCAGATCCCCCTACCCTAAACTCCCTACCGGGCAAAGAAAAGACCGAATGCCGAAGGCGTTCGGTCCAAACATTTCCCCGGTCAACGCCACGGAAAATGACATGTAAAGCGAAAGCTAAACGAGCTCAAGGATTGCCATTGGCGCGGCGTCTCCACGACGTGCGCCGAGTTTCGTAATGCGAGTGTATCCGCCGGAACGGCCGATGTAACGCGGGGCGACCGTATTGAACAGGTAATTGACCGTATTGACGCGCTTGCCATCCTCGTCGCGTGTTTCGACGAGCACACTCATGATCTGACGACGCGCGGCAAGTCTCGAAGGCATGTCGACTTGAACCGTCTTCGTCTTCATTTCGCGTTCGACAACGTCGTATTTACGATCGTTTTTCGAAGTCGCCGTGCGGAGAATTTTGCGTCCTTTGTCGTCGAGTTTCGCTCCTGAAACAAGAACGGTTCTCGTGGTGAAATTGCTCTGTTCTTTCACGGCGAGCGAGATGATCTTCTCCGCGATACGCGCCGCTTCTTTCGCGCGCGTTTCCGTCGTCGTCACTTTTCCGTGAACAATCAGAGAAGTCACGAGATTTCTAAGCATTGACTTTCTCGCAGCCGTTTTTTGGCTGAGTCTTCTATATCCTGCCATGAGATAATACTCCTTTTGTCCTAATCTTCCGGATCTGCCAACTCCAGATCCAATGCACCGAGCTTCTCAACGAGCTCCGCCAGTGACGTCGTCCCGAGGTTTCTGACTTTCATCAGATCATCGTATGACTTTGCGACGAGATCGGCGACCGTGTGGATGTCGGCGCGCTTCAGCGAGTTGAAGATACGTGTCGAAAATTTCAGCTCTTCGATCGGTGCGTCGTAGATGCTCTTCTCCTTCTCGTCAATATGAAATGTTTCAGGCTCCGACACCGATTTGTCGTGTGTCATTGACAAGAAAAGATTGAGATGTCCGATTAAAATCTCAGATGCCTTCGCCAATGCGTCTTCCGCCGTAATCGTTCCATCCGTCCATACTTCGAGTGTCAGCTTGTCGTAGTCCGTCACCTGTCCGACACGCGTATCTTCAACGTGGTAGTTAACCTTTCGGATAGGTGTGAAGATACTGTCAATCGGAATAACGCCGATCGGCGCATTGATTTCCTTGTTCTGTTCAGCGCTCTTATATCCGATTCCGGAGTTAAACGTCAGCCCCATGAACAGAGGTCCTTCGCCGTTCATGTGTGCGATGACGAGATCGGGGTTGATAATTTCGAGCTCGTCGCTCTGAATAAACTCACCGGCACGCACGGGACCAGAATAACTGGCTTCTTTGTTGATGAAGACTGTCTTTGGACCAGGCACGCTCAATCTCGCGCGTATCTGCTTGATATTCAGCAAAATCTCCGTCACATCTTCAATGACACCGGGAATGGTCGAGTACTCCTGATAAACACCTTCGATGCGGATCGACGTCACGGCGCAACCCGGCAGGGACGAAAGCAGCACGCGGCGAAGCGCATTGCCTAACGTAATGCCGTAGCCGCGCTCGAGCGGTTCAGCAACGAACAGTCCGTATGTTTCATCTTCCGAGTGGGACATGTATTCAATTTGTGTGTTTTTGACTTCAATCATGTGAGCCTCCATGGTCGTGCTGCACCACTATACATTCGAATTACTTCGAGTAGAACTCGACAATCAATGTCTCTTCGACGGGAACGTCGATCTCTTCACGCTCGGGAGCTCTGAGAACAGTTCCCTTGAGAGCGGAAGCGTCAAACGTCATCCAGTTCGGAACGATCGTGTTAGGTAAATCTTCAAATACTTTCACGCTGCGCGCATTCTCGCGAACGGCAATTTCATCACCGGGTGAAACCGTCATGGACGGAATGCTCGCGCGGCGACCGTTCAGGTTGAAGTGTCCATGATTGATCAGCTGACGAGCCTGCGCACGCGTCGACGTGAATCCCATGCGATAAACAACATTGTCGAGCCTCAGCTCCAAGAGTTTCAGCAAATTCTCACCGCTCTTGCCAGGCATTTTTGTCGCGCGATCATACGTGTTGCGGAATTGCTTTTCCAGCACGCCATATATAAATTTGACCGACTGTTTCGCTTTTAGTTGACGACCGTACTCGCCTTCTTTTCTACGCGACTGTTTCGGATTTCTTCTCGATTTTTTATTAATACCCAACATCTGAGGCGCGATTTCGAGTGAACGAGCACGTTTCAATATGGGTGATCGATCTTTGGCCATACTTCCTGTCTCCTCTTATACTCTTCTGCGTTTGGGCGGGCGACACCCGTTGTGCGGGATGGGTGTCACATCTTTGATCAAGACGATATCCAAACCGCCCGTCGCAAGCGCGCGTATCGCCGACTCGCGACCCGATCCCGGTCCGCGCACGTAGACTTCAACAGTCTTCATACCATGTTCAACGGCTTTGCGGGCTGCCGTCTCGGCCGCCAACTGCGCCGCGAACGGAGTTCCTTTACGCGAACCTTTCATGCCTTGTGCCCCGGAACTCGACCAAGAAATCACGTTACCGGCAGGATCGGTGATTGTAATAATCGTGTTGTTAAAGGACGAACGAATATGCGCATGTCCGCGCTCGACATTCTTCCGGTCACGCCTTCTCGTTCTTGCTACTGGACGTCCACCTTTTTTAGCCACGGTTCGTCCTCCTTATCTCTTCTTCTTCGCCATCGTGCGTCTCGGACCTTTGCGCGTTCTTGCGTTCGTACGCGTACGCTGCCCCCTCACCGGCAAGCCGGTGCGATGACGGCGACCGCGATAGCAGCCAATTTCCGACAGGCGCTTGATGTTCATTGCGCGCTCACGGCGCAAGTCGCCTTCAACGACGTAATGATGTTCCATTACCTCGCGGATGCGCGTGATCTCATCATCCGTCAAATCGCGGACGCGAGTATCCGGACTGACTTCAGCCGCCGCAAGGATTTCATTTGATCGTGAGCGACCGATGCCGTAAATGGCGGTCAGGCCTATCTCAACGCGTTTATCATTGGGCAAATCTACCCCGGCAATACGTGCCATTCGCTACCTCCAATTATGCTCGTATGGCTTATCATAAGCGACGCTCGGACTTTGACGATCTGTCAAGCATTCCGTGTCGCACATTTCGCACTGCGAGACGACCGGACATTATCCTTGTCTCTGCTTATGTTTCGGATCACTGCAGATTACCATGACACGCCCGCGGCGCTTGATCACACGGCATTTTTCGCAGATAGGTTTGACCGACGGTCTAACTTTCATGGTTCTTCTCCTTGTTACTTTCTGTATCTATACACACAGCGAATAATTGTAACGCGAGACGCAGTAAAATGCAAGCTCTTTACTTAGAGCGCCAAGTGATACGCCCTCTCGTCAGGTCATACGGCGACAATTCCACGGTGACGTTGTCACCGGTAAGAATTTTGATGTAATTCTGTCGCAGCTTGCCCGAGATATGTGCAATCACTTCAAATCCGTTTTCCAGTCTCACACGAAAAACGGCATTCGGCATGGCATCGACGACGACTCCCTTTACTTCAATTTTGTCCTCTTTCGGCATCTGCTCCTCCGATGATTTCCTACTTCTGTATACCGGTTGCGCACGTCTCTTCCCACGCGCGAATTACATGTCGGATGAACGTATCTCGCTCTCTCTCGCACGTTTCTCGGCGGAGAGCATCCGCCAGTTCCTGCGAAGAGATTGCCTTTCCAACTGCCTGAACGTGCTTGACGTTCTTCCGCTTCGCGTTGACTAACGTTCTCTTATTACCGTCCGATAGGAGAAGGTAGTTCTCCTTCTCGGAGCCGATGACAACGTACAGGCGTCCTCTGTCATGACCTGATCGCGACCTCACGATCATTCCGGGCACAAATTTCGCCGACAGCTGACGCTCCTCTATTCTGTCACATTCGCCCATCGCTCGTCCGTTTTCAAGAGTGCATCGTCAGAACGATAGGGCCATCATCCGTAATGGCGAACGTGTTTTCATAATGCGCCGCCGGTTGTCCGTCCACTGTAACGAACGTCCAGTCATTCGACGTCAGCACCACGTTATGGGAGCCGAGCGTCACCATCGGTTCCAGTGCCAGTGTCATACCGGCTTGAAGCCTCAGGCCGCGCCCTCTTCTGCCATAGTTCGGCAAATTCGGCGACTCATGCAGTTCTCTGCCGACACCGTGACCCGTCAGCACGCGAATGACTCCGAATCCGTGCGACTCGCAGTGCTCTTGGACTGCGGACGAGATGTCGCCGATTCTGTTGCCCGGTTTCGCCTGCTCGAGACCTTTCCAAAAAGCTTCTTCAGTCACTTCGACAAGCTCTCTTACACGTGGCGGCACGTTACCGATCATATACGTTCTCGCCGCGTCGGAGTGAAATCCCTCAAAATAGGCGCCGACGTCGACGGAGACGATCATGCCGTCCTTGAGGATGCGGTCATCACTCGGTATCCCGTGAACGACTTCATCGTCGATGGAAATACACGTCGCCGCCGGGAACGGTACGACCTCCGGACCACCATACCCGAGAAAGGACGGTGTCGCCCCCGCATCGACGATCACCTGATGTGCGATTCGATCGATGTACCCGGTCGATGTCCCCTGTTTCATCAAGGGGGCGATCGCTTCAAAAACTGAAGCGACGACGGCGCCCGGTTTTTTCATCGCAAGAATCTCTTCATCGGACTTAATCCGAATCATGCTTCCCCCTTTATTCCATCTACCATGGAAAAAAGTCGGTTGCGCATCTCTTCATTCAGCGGACAGTCATTTGTGAACGCGACGAGCAGATCGCGTTCTTTGTAATAATCGATCAGAGGCGCCGTACTCGCACGGTATGCTTCCAAGCGCTTTCTGAGCGTCTCCTCCGTGTCATCGCTGCGATGGACGACGTCCCCCGCGCAATGATCACATTTTCCTTCAACGGCAGGCTTCATGTTCATCGTGTTGTACGGCTGACCGCACTTAATACACACAAGACGCGAAAGCGTCCGCTCAATGAGAACACTTTCATCGACAACGATGTTAATCACCATGTCGATTGCCTGTCCGCGTTTCTCCAAGAATTCAGTCAGCGCTTCCGCTTGCGGAATCGTCCGCGGGAATCCATCGAGGATGAAACCGTTGACCGCGCGCTCATCCGAGAGCGCTTTTTCGACGAGCAGGAGCGTCAGTTCATCAGGCACGAGAGCGCCCTGATCCATGAACGACTTGACTTTCCGACCGAGAGGCGTCTTTGCAGCGAGTTCCGCACGGAACAGATCCCCCGTCGCGATATGGGGCAAACCTTTTTCATCGGAGAGGATCTTCGACCAAGTCCCCTTGCCGCTGCCCGGCGCACCCAACAGTATAAGTCGCTTGCCCATGGTTCGCTCCTTCATCAATCAAGGAAGCCTTTGTAGTGGCGCATGAGCATCTGCGCTTCAAGCTGATTCACGATATCCATCGCGACGCCGACCAAGATCAGAACGGCCGTTCCGCCGAACCAGATACCGTGCGCGCCCGTAAGCATTCCGAGCACCGAGGGCATCAGAACGAGTATGGCGAGAAACACCGATTCGAACCAGTTGAGACGGCGTGCCGTCTTGCCGACAAATTCAGCCGTAGGACGCCCCGGACGAATACCGAGAATATAGCCGCCGTTCTTCTGCAGGTTGTTTGCGATGTCGATGGGATTAAAGCTGATCGTCGCATAGAAGAAAGTGAAGGCGATGATCATAACCGTGTAGACGACGTAGTAGAGAGGGTTCTGGTTGAAGTTCATCAACCACGTCGCAAACTTCCCGGTACTCCCCGTGAAAGAAGCAATCGTCGACGGAACCATCAGGACGGACATCGCGAAAATGACAGGTAGAACACCGGACTGGTTCACCTTGATCGGCAAGTATGTGCTCTGACCGCCGTACATCTTGCGCCCGACGACACGCTTCGTATACTGCACGGGAATCCTTCGCTCCGCGCTTTGTACGAAAACGACTACCGTGATGATCGCAATGAAAACGAATGCGACAAGCAAAACGAGTCCGAGTGCCAAAAAGATATTTTTCGTCACGGTCAAATTCTGGAAGTACAGGAACAGCGTCTTGGCTCCGCTCGGCAAACGACTCGCGATGCCGATAAAGATGATAAGCGAAATGCCGTTCCCGACACCGCGCGCATCGATCTGTTCTCCGAGCCAAACAACGAATGAAGCACCGGCAGCGAAACTCAGGATGACGATCGTAAGGCTCAACCATTCAGGAATGCCGGGTGTCGTCGCGCCGCGCGTCATCAGCGCGTAGGATACCGCCATGACAAGCGATAAAAGAAGCGTGACGGCACGTGTGATCTTCTGGATCTTTTTCTGACCGACTTCGCCTTCCTTTGACAAGCGTTCTAGCGCGGGGATGGCAAAAGTCAAAAGCTGCATGATAATCGATGCGTTGATATATGGTGAAATGCCGAGCGCCAGCACGGAGACCGACTTAAAAGCACCACCGGAAATGATGTCGAGAAACTGACCGAGCTGCCCGAAACGTTCGATGAGCGAGGCAAATGCCGCGCTGTCGATCATCGGCGTCGGAATCGCCGTCCCGAGACGGTAAATGAGAATCGCGACAAGCGTAAACTGGAGTTTCTTCCTTAAGTCAGGAATTCTCCAGGCGTTTACCAACGTTTGAAGCATGCTGCCCATGTTAGATTACCTCGCAAGTGCCTCCGGCCTTCTCAATTTTTTCTCTGGCCGTGGCGGTAAAAGCTTTGGCTTTCACATTGAGTTTAATGGTTAGTTCGCCGTCGCCCAAAACCTTGAGGCCATCATTGACCTTAGGGAGAGAGATAACACCGGCCTCCGCCAAGGAAGCGGCATCGACGAGGGAACCATCCTCCATACACATCAAGTCGCCGACATTGACGGTGATGTAATGCTTTGCAAAACGCTTATTGTTAAAGCCGCGTTTCGGGAGACGGCGGTATAAAGGCATCTGCCCACCTTCGAACTGTGGACGAACGCCGCCACCGGAACGCGATTTTTGACCTTTTGTTCCGCGACCGGCTGTCTTTCCGCTACCGGAGCCTCTACCACGTCCGACTCTGGACGCCTTCGTGTTCGAGCCGGGAATAGGTCTCAGATCATTGAGCTTCATCGTCTTCTCCTTCATACGGTTCACAGACAACGAGGTGACGGACATGTTGGATCATGCCGCGGATCGCTTCGTTGTCTTGATGGATGACTGTCTGCCCTATCTTTCTCAAACCGAGTGCCTGAACGGTCGCTTTGTGTTTTTTGCGAGCGCTGTTCGTGCTCCGGAGCAGTGTAACTTTCAACTGAGCCATGTCACCCTCCTTTACAGAATCTCGCGGGGATTCTTGCCGCGAATCTCCGCAACCTCTTCCAGTGTACGCAATGATTTCAATCCTTCGATCGTCGCATTGACAATGTTGTTCGGATTCGGGCTGCCCAAGGATTTTGTGCGAATGTCCTTGATGCCTGCCAATTCACAGACAGCACGAACGGCTCCTCCCGCGATAACGCCTGTACCGGCGCTTGCAGGTTTTAACAGGACGCGAGCAGCTCCGAAACGACCGGTTACTTGGTAGGGGATCGTGTCTTTATACGTCGCGACTTCGATCATATTGCGTTTGGCGTCTTCGATTCCTTTGCGAATGGCATCGGGGATCTCTGCCGATTTGCCGAGACCTTTACCGACACGTCCCGCGCCGTCTCCGACGACGACAAGTGCCGTAAAACGGAAATTCCTTCCGCCTTTAACTGTCTTGGCGACACGCCCGATATGGATCACGCGCTCTTGAAGTTCATTCTCGCGGTCTCTATCTTCTCTTTTGTCACGATCTTTGCGATCTCTATTATCTCTTCTCATAGTTGCCACTCCCTAAAAACTGAGTCCGGCTTCGCGCGCGGCATCTGCCAACGCGGCGACTCGTCCGTGGTACTTGTAACCGCCGCGGTCGAAGACGACAGTTTTGATGTCAGCTTCGAGCGCGCGCTCGGCGATCAGTTTACCGACGACCTTTGCAGCCTCAATGTTGCCGCCGTACTTAATCTCCGATTTGATCGCGGGATCAAGTGTCGACGCGGCAACCAGCGTGCGGTGTGTGACATCATCGATAATTTGCGCATAGATATGCGACGTACTCCTGAACACATTCAGCCTCGGACGTTCAGCCGTTCCATGCACGTGCCTGCGGACTCGTGCGTGGCGACGACGACGTATTACATTGCGTGGTTCTTTCTTAATCATCGTTCACGCTCCTTACCTTGCACCGGACTTACCGACTTTGAGGCGCAATACCTCGCCGGCATACCGGACGCCCTTGCCCTTATACGCATCGGGTGGACGCGACGCGCGAATCTTCGCGGCCATTTCACCCACGAGCTGCTTGTCCGCCCCTTTGACGGCAATACGCGTCGGGGATGCGAGCTCGAATGTGATGCCTTTGGGCTCTTCAAATATGACTTGGTGCGAATAACCGAGGTTCATAACGAGCTTATTGCCCTCTTTCGCCGCACGGTATCCGACACCATGGATTTCCAGATTCTTCGTGAATCCCTCGTGTAGCCCGACGACCATATTGTTGATCAGGGAACGTGTGAGACCGTGTAACGCACGCGTTTGACGCGTATCGTCCTCACGACCGACAAGCACCTTGCTGTCTTCGATCGTGACAGTAATGCCGGGAAGAATCTCTTGTGAAAGCGATTCCTGTCCCTTGCTCACCGTGACGCGACCGTCGGCTATCTCGACATTGACGCCGTCAGGGATGACGATCGGCTTTTTGCCAATTCTTGACATGGTTTTCCTCCTGCTCTTAAGATTGCGAGCTTTCGCCCTTTTCAGAGTGACGCGTATCCGGTTTACCAGACAAACGCCAGCACTTCGCCGCCGACTCGGCTGCGGCGTGCAATTTTATCGGTCATCACGCCCTTTGAGGTCGAGATGATCGCGATACCGAGACCGTTTTGTACGCGCGGCAGATGTTCCACATCGGCGTAAACGCGCAGCCCCGGTTTAGATATTCTCTTAATGCCTGTAATGACAGGCTTGTTGCCGTAATACTTCAATGTCAGCTTCAAGATACCCTGCTTGCCGTCATCGCGATAACCGACCTTTTCGATGTATCCCTCATCGACAAGGATATCCGCAATGGCGCGCTTCATATTCGAAGCGGGCATCTCACAAGTCAGTTTGCCGGCTCTTCCGGCATTGCGAATACGAGTCAGCATATCCGCGATAGGATCAGTAACTTGCATAACTAGCCCTCCTTACCAACTGGCTTTACGAACGCCGGGGATCTGTCCCTTATAAGCGAGTTCACGAAAACAAACACGACAGATACCGAATTTGCGAAGGTACGCCCTCGGGCGACCGCACAACTGACAGCGGTTCTTCTGGCGCGTGCTGTATTTCGGCTCGCGTTGCGCTTTAATAATCTGAGATTTTTTAGCCATGGTTTCCCCCTTATTTGCGGAAAGGCATGCCGAGCGCACTGAGCAGCGCCATGCCCTCTTCATCCGTTTTGGCCGTTGTGACGATGGTGATATCGAGTCCGCTGATTTTATCGATGCTGTCATAGTCCACTTCGGGAAAAATCAGCTGTTCACGAGCGCCGAGCGAAAAATTGCCGCGACCGTCGAATGAGTTCGGGTTGACACCGCGAAAGTCGCGCACTCGCGGAAGCGCGATGCTGATCAGCTTATCGAGAAACTGGTACATGCGATCGCCGCGAATCGTCACTTTGACGCCGTTTGCCATGCCTTCTCTCAGTCTGAAGTTGGCCACCGATTTGCGCGCATACGTCACGATCGCTTTTTGACCCGCGATCGTCGAGAGATCACGGACTGCCGAATCGACAGCCTTGGGGTTCTCACGCACGTCGCCGAGACCCATGTTCAGAACAATCTTTTCGAGTCGCGGAACCTGCATCACCGAACTGTAGCCGAATTCATTCATCAGGGCATCGCGAACTTCATCGGTATATTTATCACGTAATCTGTTCATGCGTTATCCCTTCTTACCTTTTCTAATCACAGAAACGGTCTCACCGCACGCCTTGCAGTAACGTACCTTATCACCGTTTTCCAAGAATTTTCTTCCTGTTTTTGACGGACGCTTGCATTTTTGGCAAACGAGCATCACGTTCGACGCGTCAATCGGCATCTCCTGACGGATGATGCCGCCTTGCTGATGTTGCGATCTCGGCTTGACGTGACGGGTGGCAATGTTGACGCCTTCCACGATCACGCGACCTGTCGCGGGAAAGGCGGCAATGATCTTGCCTGTTTTGCCCGCATCCTTGCCTGTCAGCACATAGACTTGGTCGTCAGTTTTTACATGTATTTTATTGCGCGACATCCTTCTCCTCCTCACAGAACCTCGGGTGCCAACGAGAGAATTCTCATATAATTCTTCTCACGCAGCTCACGAGCAATGGGACCGAAGATACGCGTCCCCTGCGGGTTCCCATCTTCTTTAAGAATAACGGCGGCGTTTTCATCGAAACGAATGACGGTTCCATCCTTGCGGTGGATACCCGATTTCGTACGAACGACAACGGCTTTGACGACATCACCCTTCTTGACGGTACCGCCCGGAGCGGCCTCCTTGACGGAACAGACGATCACATCGCCGACATTGGCGTAGCGACGTCCCGTTCCACCCAGAACGCGGATGCACATCAGCTTTCTCGCGCCGGTGTTGTCGGCCGATTTAAGCCTGGATTGTACCTGAATCATTGACCTATATCCTCCTGATTTCCACCGAGTTATCTTGCCTTCTCGATCACTTCGACGAGACGCCAATGTTTATCACGGCTCAAAGGTCTTGTCTCCATCAGACGGACACGGTCGCCGACGCCGCACTCGTTGTGCTCGTCGTGAGCTTTCATTTTGACTGTACGTCTGATGTATTTCTTGTAAAGCGGATGGCGCACGTGCTCCGTTACGGCGACGACGATGGTCTTGTCCATCTTGTCGCTGACCACGATGCCAACGCGCTGTTTTCTATTATTGCGCTCGCTCATTCCTTCTCTCCCTTAACTAGATGACTTGGCCGAGTTCTCTCTGGCGCATCACCGTTTTAACGCGGGCAATGTCACGTTTCACGCGCTTCAACTCCATCGGGTTTCCGAGCTGATTCGTGACGTGTTGAAAACGAAGCTTGAAAAGTTCAGCTTTCAGTTCGCGAAGCTCGTTTTCAAGTTCAGCCTGATTTTTTTCACGTAGTTCACTTGCCTTCATTTTCAAACCTCCTATGCCTCCGCTGTGGCTTCTTCCGGTGCTTCATCAGCGTCAACGTCCGCATCGACACCCATTTCCTCAAGTTCAGCGTCCGAGAGGAGTTCTTCGGGTATATCGAGAACCTGAACCTCGGCAAATTTAGCAAGTTCTTCCTCGGTAAATTCGCGTTCACTCTCCACAAAACGCACCTTAATCGGGAGCTTATGGCTGGCAAGTCGAAGTGCTTCACGCGCCTGTCTCTCCGTGACACCGGCGACCTCAAAGAGGACGCGCCCCGGTTTCACGACGGCGACCCAGTATTCCGGTGAGCCCTTACCTTTACCCATACGGGTCTCTGCAGGTTTCTTAGAAACAGGTTTATCAGGGAAAATCTTGATCCACACTGTTCCGCCACGCCTGAAGTAACGGTTGATGGCGATACGGGCAGCCTCGATCTGATTACCGGTAATCCAGCCCGGCTCCATCGCCTGCAATCCGTACTGACCGTACGTTACTTTGTTTCCGCGAGTCGCTTTGCCTTTCATGCGCCCACGGTGCTGCTTTCTCCGCTTAACGCGTTTAGGCATTAACATCTGGGGTCGCCTCCTTTTGTTCCTGTGCGACGCTCTTCACTGTGAGAACCTCGCCTTTATAAATCCAAACCTTGACGCCGAGCTGACCATAGGAAGTCTTCGCCTCGGCAAAACCGTAATCAATATCTGCCCTAAGTGTATGCAGAGGAATCGATCCCTCGCGATACTGTTCAAAGCGCGCGATCTCCGCGCCGCCAAGACGACCCGATACCATGGTCTTGATGCCGCGTGCGCCGTTCTTCATCGCGCGGCTGATCGCCTGCTTCATGGCGCGACGGAAAGAAACGCGCTCCTCAAGCTGCTTGGCGATACTTTCCGCAACGAGCTGCGCTTCGATGTCGACGTTACGGACTTCTTTAACGTTGATAAAGAATGTCCTGCCGAACTTAGCAGTTAATTTCTTCTTCAGGTTCTCAATTTCCGACCCGCCGCGACCGATGATAATTCCCGGTTTGCCCGTCGTAATCGTGATCGTCGTCTTGTCATCACCCAAGCGCTCAATCTCGATGCGAGAAACACCGGCACGTTCCGTCAGTTGCTTGACGTAATCGCGGATCTTTTTATCCTCGACGAGGTAACGGGCAAAATTGTTCTTATCGGCGTACCAACGAGAATCCCAGTCCTTGATGACTCCGACGCGCAGACCGTGCGGATTAACTTTCTGACCCATACTAGACCTCCTGCTCCTTCTCTTTCAGCACGACGTGGACGTGACAAGTGCGTTTCAGAATCCAAGTCGCCTGTCCTTTTGCACGAGCGCGAATGCGTTTCAATGTCGGACCCTGCATTGCATACAACTCTGCTACATACAGATCTTCCGCACTCAACCCGTTATTGTTCACTGCGTTTGCTTCTGCAGATTTCAGAAGTTTCGTCAAGGGTTGAGCCGCACCATGCGGTGTGTACAACAGGACAGCGTACGCCTCTTCGAGGCTCTTGCCTTTGACCTGTTTAATCAGGGCGTTGACCTTGAAAGCGTTCATCCGCAGGTGTCTTAGCGTCGCTTTTCCTTCATTGCGACCGATACCCAGGACTTTGCGTTCCTTTTTAGTCAAAGTGCGCCTTTTGGCACTTTTGCGAACGGGCTTCCCGTACTCCGCGATAATCTCCTCGCGGCGCTCCAGAAGCTCCGATTTACTCATAACTTTTTTAGCCACAATCTCTCCTCCCGGTCCTTCTTATTTTCTCCGAGCACGTTTTTCGGAACCTGCATGGCCCCGGAACGTTCTTGTGGGCGCGAATTCACCGAGTTTGTGTCCGACCATCTCTTCCGTAATATAAACAGGTACGTGCTTGCGACCGTCGTGCACGGCGATGGTGTGACCCACCATCTCGGGGAAAATGGTGGAGGCGCGTGACCACGTTCTCAACACGCGATGCTCATTTTTCTCATTCAGCTCATTGATGCGCTTCAGAAGCCTCTCATCAACGTAAAAACCTTTTTTTGCGGAACGACTCATGCTGTCTCCTCCATCCTTATCTCTTCTTACGACGACGTCTGATGATCAGACGATCGGTAGACTTATTGCGTTTGCGCGTGCGATAGCCATGATTCGGCTTGCCCCACGGAGTCATCGGACTCGGCAGACCGATGGGCGCCTTGCCCTCACCGCCGCCATGCGGGTGATCGACCGGGTTCATCGCAGAACCGCGCACATGCGGACGGCGACCCAAATGGCGCTTGCGACCGGCTTTACCGATTTTCTTGATCTCGTTCTCCGGGTTGCTTACAACACCGATCACGGCGCGACAGTTCTGCAATACGAGACGGACTTCACCGGAAGGCATACGGATTGTCGCGTAGCGGCCTTCCTTCGCGAGCAGTTGCGCGGAAGTCCCCGCAGAACGGACAAGTTGTCCGCCATGCCCCGGATTCAGCTCAATATTGTGAATTTGCGTACCGACGGGAATAGAGGACAAGGGCAGGCAATTTCCTGCGACGATGTCCACATCTTTTCCGGATACCACGGTGTCACCCACTTTGAGATTATGCGGGGCGAGAATATAGCTCTTCTCTCCGTCCGCATACACAATCAGCGCGATAAACGCCGTGCGGTTCGGATCGTATTCTAATGCGGCGACTTTTGCCGGAATATCGGTCTTATTACGTTTCCAGTCGATGATGCGGTACTTCTGACGGTTTCCACCGCCTCTGTGGCGTACCGTGATGCGCCCGTAGTGATTGCGGCCGCTATGTTTTTTCTTTGTCGAGAGAAGGCTCTTTTCAGGCGCTTTCTTCGTCAATTCAGAAAAATCCGTGCCTGTCATCTGCCTTCTAGCGGGTGAAGTCGGGCGATAGCTTTTTATTGCCATAGGTATCTCCTTACTCTCTCACGCGATCGGCTTACTGGCCAAATCCGAATTCCGTGATCTCGGTCTTATAGCGTTTTGACTTTGTCTCAACTTTTCCGCCGGGGAGCATGTACTCTTCCGGTTGCGGATCGAGATCGATCGTAATGACGGCCTTTTTCCACGATGCCGTGCGACCTTTGTTCTTACCCATGCGTCGCATTTTACCTGCAAAATGCATTGTATTAACCTTTAGCACTTTGACCTCGAACATGTCCTCGCAGGCTTTTTTTATCTCGGTCTTCGTCGCATTTTTCGCTACGACGAACGTATACTTGCCGCGCATGGTCTCTTCCATACTTTGTTCAGTAATAATCGGTTTCAGAATGATATCTTGCGGAGTTTTCATGACGCATAAACCTCCTGGAATGATTCAAGCGCTTCACGCGTCGCGATCAGGCAATCGTATTTGAGCAAGTCGAGCACTGAAAGCGCATTGACAGGAGCCGTCTTCACTCCCTGAATATTACGTGCGGACCGAACGACATAGTCGTTCTTGCCGGTTGTGACGATGAGCGATGTCGAATCAACGCCCAGATTATTAAGAACTTCTACCATTTCACGCGTTTTTCCGTTTTCAATCGTCAGATCGTCAAGAACGATGATTTTATCGCCGCTCGCTTTGACGGATAACGCGGAAAAGAGAGCCAGTCGGCGAAGCTTCTTGGGAAGCCTTACACGATAACTGCGCGGCGTGGGGCCGAACACGACACCGCCGCCAACGTGCTTCGGTGATCTTGACGAACCCTGACGCGCGCGACCCGTACCCTTCTGACGGAACGGCTTGCGACCGCCGCCTCTCACTTCGCTTCGGTCTTTTACCTTGTGAGTGCCTTGACGTCTGTTCGCCTGTTGGGCAACTAAGACACGGTAGATCGCATCCTCATTCGGCTCAATAGCGAAAATATCGTCTGACAATTCGATTGTGTCGACGACTTCGCCCTTCATATTGTAAACATCGAGTTGCATACGTATCTCCCTCTATTTCTTCTTCGTCTTGACAGTCGACCGGATTTCGAGGAGGCCGCCTTTTGGTCCGGGCACCGCACCCTTCACAACGAGGAAGTTTCGCTCCCCATCGACCTGAACAACAGAGAGATTCTGAACAGTCACGCGCTTGTATCCGAGTTGACCCGGCAATTTTTTGCCTTTGAATACTCTCGCCGGTGTGGCGGCTGAACTCATAGGACCCGCTTTGCGGTGATATTTCGAGCCGTGAGTCCTAGGTCCGCGCCTCATGCCGTGGCGACGAATCGCACCGGAGTACCCTTTACCCTTCGATGTTCCTGATACATCGACGGCGTCCCCCGCTTCAAACATCTCGTTGACTGAGATAACCTGTCCCGGCTCGTACTCCTCATCAGTGCGAAACTCGCGAATGACGCGCATGGTCTTGACGCCGATTTTCTTAAACTGCCCGCGATGAGGGCGGCTACCAAATTTTCTTCTTTCCTTTTTTCTTTCTTTTTTGGTTTTAGCAGTATCTTTTTTTGTTTCTGTTTCAGTATCTTTGTACTCTTCATAGCCGACGCGCACTGCGCAATAGCCATCTGTTTCGACTGTTTTATTCTGCAAAACAGTCACGGGGCCACAGGCAATGACAGTGACGGGAATGACAGACCCGTTTTCGTCAAAGACTTGTGTCATCCCGGCTTTACGACCGAGCATGAACTTTGCCATGTTATAACCTCCTGAGTTATTGGTTTACCGTATCTCTTACAGCAAACATTGACCCGTGAGCGCGGGTTTACAGTTTAATCTCAATGTTGACGCCGGCAGGCATTTCGAGGCGCATGAGCGACTCGACCGTCTTCGACGTCGGGGCAAGAATATCTATCAGACGCTTGTGCGTACGGATCTCAAATTGTTCGCGCGAATCCTTGTTAACGTGGGGTGAGCGCAAGATCGTGATGACCTCTTTCTCCGTCGGGAGCGGGATCGGACCTGATACGCTTGCACCGGTTCTCTCCGCCGTGTTGACAATGCGACGTGCACTGTCATCGAGAATGCGGCTGTCGAACGCTTTGAGGCGAATTCTGATTTTCTGATTAATTGCCATTTCCTAATATTCCTCCTATTGTCTGCATCCAGAATCACTATTGGTTCGGGCGTATCATTCTTTGCCAATTGAAATCCCAGACGAGCATCTCCCGATGCAAACACTGGGAACCCTACTGCCAAGGGATTCTGCGCCCGATATCGAGTTCGGGCTACTCGGGTGAAGTGACCTTGCGGATTGCAGCAAATCGGCAAGCAATCTCCACCGTCATCGTTATCTTGAGCGCGCGACAAGTCGCGCGAAAAAGACGCAAAAGGTAGTATACATCAGCCTTTCGGATGATGCAAGTGCAAAATCGATCCGAAAGTCGTCTTGGACGCTGTAGCCTTGGACACCGCTATCATGGGCACGATCTTGTCGATGACGCCTTTCACCTCTACCTCGTGCATGGTAAAATACCGAATGTATGCAGTCTAACATCGAAGACGACGACCATATTCCGAGAAGTCGCGAAGATAAGGATTAAAACCATGACGATCGAAACAAATGATTTTGAGAGAGCGGACCATCCCAAAGCGAAACTTCCGCGCTTCTCCGATCCGTCTGTCGTAAGGACTCCGGATGATCTTGCCTCGTCGATCACGGGACTGGAAGTCATCAATTTTGGGAGAATAGCGGAGCAGATCGCGCCGGGGAAGACGATTTTCTTCGTCGGTATCGGCGGAATCAGCATGTGCGGTTTGGCGGAGTTAGCCCATCACGAGGGCGTCTCGTGCTTCGGTTCAGATCCGCATCCGAATGCGAGAACGGCATATTTAGGAACGCTCGGCATTCCTGTCGTCCACCACCATGCCGCCGAGTCGATTGACCGCACCGCCCCGGATCTCGTTGTCTTTTCGAAAGCCGTCTTTGACGATAACCCCGAGCGTTTGCGCGCCGTCGAGCTAGGTATTCCCTGTGTCGAGCGCTCAATCTTTCTAGGTGCAATCAATCGGTTATTCGATCGCGTGATCAACATCAGCGGGACGAACGGGAAATCGACGTGCACGGCCATGTGCGCCCTGATCATGATGGAATCGGGAATCGATCCGACCGTGCATCTCGGAGCCGAACTGATCGAGTTTAAAACAACCGTTCGACTCAGCAAAACGAAACAACGCGATCTCCTGCTCTCTGAAGCATGTGAGTTCAAACGCGGTTTTTACAATTACAGCGGCACGGCGACCGTCGTCTTGAATCTCGTTCACGATCACATCGACTGCTATAAAACACATGACGACTTGATTGATGCTTTCGCTAGATTCGTTGCGATTCAACCTGCCGGATCCGTACTCATCCTGCCTACGTACGACCAAGATATAAATAAAATGCTCGACCTCGTCGAGACGGTTCGCCCCGGGCATCTCGACAAGCTCAAAATCATCTGGTTCGGCGAAAAGAATGAGACAAACCGCTACGGTAAGAGACCCGACTACTACTATACCGATCTTCACTACAACGATCGCGGTGAGCCGTGCTGCGATGTGTATAAAGGAGATACTATATATACGGACATCACATTGACCGTTCCGGGCGAATTCAATATTCAGAATGCGATGGGTGCCATCGTCGCTGCAGATCTTTCCGGCGGAACGCCTGAAGCGGCTAAAACCGCGCTTCGATCTTTCCGCGGTGCGGAAGGACGGTTTACGAGAGCCGGCTATTACAACGGAACCGAAGTGATCGTCGATTATGCACACCACCCGTCCGCCGTACGTGTCACGATCGAGGCTGCGCGCCACTTGCCGGCGAAACGTCTTTGGATCTGTTTCCAACCGCTGACGCACAGCCGCGTTCGCGGTTTTTTCGATGACTTTGTCGACTCGATGCTGGACGTTCGACCCATCATGATGTCGGAAATCTACGATGACCGCGAAAAGGATACGTCGATCAGCTCCAAGGACATCTGCGATCGCATCAATGAATTGGGCGGACAGGCAGAGTTCTACCCGACGAATGAAATGTTGGAGGAGCACTTGCGCCGAATCATTGAGCCGGGCGATGTGCTCCTCATCATGGGTGTTGATTTAAGAAATGTCGGAGATCGCCTGACGGGGCGTACCGATCACATGAAACCGGTCGTTTAGAACGGTTAGAAATGGTCGTTAGCGCAATTTTCAACAATCTGCTTGAAAACGCGCTTGAATGTTGCAAGGTCGTCTTCCGGGATACCGCTCTCACAATCAGCTTTAAACTTATTGACGATACCGCAGAGCTTTTCATTGATCTCGCTCCCCTTTTTTGTGAGAACGAGATTGTTCCGGCGTCGATCTTGTTTTGACGTTACGCGTTTCAAGAGACCGTTCTTTTCCATGCGGTCAATCAATCGTACCATCGTCGGTTCACGCAGACCCATGCAATCGGCAAGTTCCCTTTGTGTGATCGTTTCGTCTTTTTGAAGGTCGATATAATACAGTGCATTCCACTGCACCCTCGTTATATTATGTGGCGTCAGTTTTCGTTCAACAGAATCAGCGAGGCGTTTCGCATCGCGACATGCTATGAACGCAATACAATCTTCCAGCAAAAACTTATCATCAGACATGCCACTTTCCCCTTATTAGTATTGATTCGGAGTACAATCACGCCTAGTCAGCGACCGCACCACTGTCCGCTCCGGAGAATGGTTCCTCCGGCTCAACGGTTACTTTGTGAGCATCGTCACCGGGCAACGGTTTAGGCTCGACCGCGTGTGCGCGATAGATCGCTTCGAACTCCTCCGATTCGATTTTTTCCTTTTCCAAAAGAACTTGCGACAATGTTTCAAGCAACGTACGGTTGATCTTGAGAATGTTCTTCGTCTGGTCGTAAGCTTCTTCGAGAATTCTCGCAACTTCTTCGTCGATCGTCGCCTGCAGCACGTCGCTATGCCCTTGAACGTGCCCGTAGTCGCGACCTATGAAGACCTCGTCCTGCTCGGCTGTCACGAGGTTGCCGAGACGACTGCTCATACCGTACTTCGTCACCATGTTGCGAGCGATCTGGTTGACGTGCTTGAGATCCGAACTGGCTCCCGTGCTCGTTTCGCCGAAGACGATCTCTTCGGCGGCACGACCGCCGAGCGCCATCATGATTTCTCCCAATAATTGAGATTTCGTTTTGAAATAGAAATCCTCGTTCGGCTTGTATGCAGTATAACCGCCGGCACCTCCGGCAGGAATGATCGAGACGCGCTCGACGCGATCCGTTTGCGAGACCTCGCGCAACACAATCGCATGCCCCGACTCGTGATAGGCCGTAAGCTTTCTCTCCTCATCATTGATGACGCGACTCTTCTTCTCGGGACCGATCGTCACTTTAAATACTGCCTCCGAAATATCCGAATAGTGAATGACCGTATCGTTGCGTCTCGCAGCAAGGAGAGCTGCCTCATTCAGCAAGTTCGCAAGATCTGCCCCCGTAAAACCGGGTGTCATCTTAGCAACCTCGGCGAGGTCGACGTCTTTGGCGAGCGGCTTGTCCTTCGCATGAACGTGCAAAATTTCCTCGCGTCCCAAAAGGTCTGGACGCATGACGAAAATACGCCTGTCGAAACGTCCCGGACGCAGGAGAGCATTGTCGAGAATATCGGGACGGTTCGTCGCCGCCAGGACGATGACTCCCTCGTTGGGTCCGAAACCGTCCATCTCGACAAGAAGTTGGTTAAGCGTCTGTTCGCGCTCGTCATGACCGCCGCCAAGACCGGCGCCGCGATGACGCCCTACGGCGTCAATCTCGTCGATGAAAACGATGCAAGGGGCCTTTTTCTTCGCGTTGAGGAAGAGGTTGCGGACGCGTGACGCGCCGACACCGACAAACATCTCGACAAAATCGGAGCCGCTGATCGTGAAGAACGGGACGTGCGCCTCCCCGGCAACTGCTCGCGCCAAAAGCGTCTTACCGGTTCCCGGAGGCCCTACGAGTAAAATGCCTTTCGGAATCTTTGCGCCGAGTTCCGTGTATTTCTTAGGATTTTTCAGGAAATCGACGACTTCCTGTAATTCTTCTTTCTCCTCCTTCGCGCCTGCCACATCCTCGAATGTCACTTTGCTTTGACCGGGATCGGCGAGCGTCGCGCGACTCTTTCCGAACGACATCGCAGTTCTCCCGTCGCTGTCCCTCCGCGAGTACGATATGAAAACGAATGCACCGAGCGAAACCATCATGAGAATCAGGAGAACCGCATTCATAATGTTTCCGAAGTCAGTTGGCCGATTGTAATCGAATGAGGCAATTTTGCCGTTGATCTTCGCGTCGCGCAAAAGCTCGAGATACAAAGGAATCGTTTCAGACGGAATGGTTTTTTTCACGATAGCGGGATTGCCGGCCTTGACCGCGTTTTCGCTCATTTTTAAATTGAGCGACGCCCCGTCAATCGTAACCGACTCGACTTGCCCGCTTTGAATCATCTGCTCCACTTCATAGAGAGTGATATCCTTGTTGTCTGACTTGGACAGCAAGAACGTTGTCACCAAAATGGCGATCATCAAGATGATATAAAAAGAAAAACCGCCGGATCTTCTTTGTTGCTCCATGTTGCGTTTAATACCCTATTATTCTAGCTAATCATTTACGCCCGATTAAAAAAGCGATCACTCTTTGTCGCTGAGAACGGCAACTTCGGGCAAATTCCTGTAATACCCATCAAGGTCGAGACCGTATCCGACAATAAACTCATTCGGCACTTCCATCCCTACGTAGTCTACATGAATATCGACTCTCCGACGCATCGGTTTGTCAAAAGCGGTTACAATGCCGATACTTGCAGGATTTCTTGTCGATAGCAAGGATTTTAGATGATTGAGTGTCAGTCCGGTATCGACAATGTCTTCCACAATGAGTACGTGTTTTCCGGCGATGCTGCTGTCAAGGTCTTTATTGATCTTTACGACACCGGTCGTCTTTTCCCCAGCGTAGCTGCTGACCGACATGAAATCAATTTGACACGGAAGATCGATCTCCCGAATGAGATCTGCAGCGAACATGAAAGAGCCTTTGAGCACGCAGATAAAGAAAAGCTCTTCCCCGCGGTAATCTCGGCTAATTTCTTTACCGAGACGCTTAATGAACGCATCGATTGTCTCACGATCGACTAACATGTGATCGATCTTTTTTTCTCTGTAAGGCATAGGCAATTATTAACCTTCTCTTTCTGTTTGGAGTGAAACATCAATTATACGCGATCAAACGCGCAAATCGCAGGCAAACAACATAATATCATCTGCAATTATTTGCATTTTATCACAGCCATTCTCTATTGGGTAGCAGGCATATGATTTGAAACGCACGGCACAATGGAAGCGAAACGACGACAATTTGACGGACGAGGCTTCCCGTGAAGGCTACTCCTCGACTCTAGGAAAGATAAAAAAGAGACGACCGTCGGAGATCCGCGCAACGATCCCGCCCGGTAGTGAGAATGAAGTTTCGCGCCCTTCACCGCTCGCGCTCCTTTCAATACCGATCAAAAGTTGCTCGAGATGCGCGGCACCAAGAGATAGTTTTAACGCTGATTGAGCCGGGACGCCTCCATCAGCTAACACAGGCTCACGGGGGACATAAAGGTCACGTGAAATTTCGGCATCAAGTTTCATTATCGAATCGTCAAAATAGCGCGTGAGCACGCGTTTTGTGATCGCCGGCGGACATTTTGCCAACGACGACACGGCTAATTTTCCGTCAGGCAAATGAGCAGCACGATACGAGGATTCGGCCCATAGCGCAAGCGCCCGCTCATCCCCTTCAGCAGCATCGCCGAGCCGCACGAGAACGGGCACGGGATCATATCCGAGAACATCGCGCCATGCGGGAATAAGATTGCGACGCACTCTGTTGCGGAGGAATTCGTCCGATCGATTTGTCTTGTCTTCGCGCCAAGGCAAACCGAGCATGCCTGCCGCGGATTCAATCTCGTCAAGGCGCAAATCGAGTAGCGGTCGGATGAAAACACCGTCGACGTATCGAATACCCACTAACCCCGCCAGCCCTGAACCGCGCCCCACATGCATGAGAATACTCTCGGCGCGATCATCCATATGGTGAGCAAACGCGATGCGAAATGACATGCTGTCGCCGGCGTACTCCATACCGAGACGCATCAACGTATCGCGCCGGGCATCTCTTCCCGCCTGCTCAAGACTGACACCCCATTCTTCAGCGAGTTTAGGGATATCGAGACGCACCGAAACATAGGGGATCGAACGCTCTGCACAATACGACTCGACGAGGAGTTCGTCAAAATCGGCATCCTCGCCGCGAATCATATGATTCAGATGACAGACAAGAAGAAAAAAATCATGTTTCGTTCGATAATAATCGAGAAAGGCGAGCATCAGCATCGAATCGACACCGCCCGACACGCCCGCTACGACGACGGAATCTTGCATAATCATGTTCCATCGCTCACATGTCGACGTTATTTTTCGAAATAGTTCGAATGTCTCTTTTGGCTGTGTCATTGACCGGTATCAAACGGACGGAGGTTCAGGCACTCCACCGTAGCCCTCTTCAGTGAACGTAAGAATTTCAGGATTCCATTCGAGCTTGACGAGCGTACGCTCTCCTTGCCTATTTTTCTCGACGATCAACTCGATCTCCCTAATTTCGTTTCTGTACGCTTTGGCATCACTCTTGCCCTCCGGATCATGCAAGAACATGACAACGTCGGCATCCTGTTCGATCGCTCCTGATTCACGCAAGTCGGCAAGTTTCGGTTTGCGATCACTCTTATCCACTTCACGACTGAGCTGTGACAGCGCCAAGACAGGAACTTCCAGATCGCGCGCCATCACCTTCAACATACGCGAAATCTCCGCGATCTGTTGCTGACGATTCTCGGCTCTCGAGCGTCCCGAGGCAGTCCCCATCAACTGTAAATAGTCGACGACAACCAAGTCGAGTTTATTGTATTTCAACTGTAATTGACGACAGCGCGCATGTATCTCAACAACATTGACAGACGAATGATCATCGATATAGATCGGAACATCGCAGAGCTCGCCCAAGCCGGCAGCAATCATATCCCATGACCTTACATCTTTCTCTTCGAGCCTCTCAAGCTGCTGGGACGACATGGCCGTCTTGGAGGAAAGAAGCCTCGTCGCGACTTCTTCCTTGCTCATTTCCAAAGAGAAGATTGCGACCACACCGTCGTAGAAACGCGCAACATTGTGCGCGATGTTTAGAGAAAACGCCGACTTTCCGATACCGGGTCGTGACGCCAAGATGTAAAGCGCGCCCTTGCGAAGGCCGCCCAACACACGATCAAGCCCCGGATAGCATGTCTTCGGCAACGGAACCCTCACGCCCTTCGACTGGAGATAAAGCTCATTGATACGATCGCTAAGCACTTTACCGACTTTGGTGAGCCCCGTTTCACTACCTTCTTCACGAATATTGATGATCCTCTGCGCCGCCAGTTCAATAAGCTGCTCAGCTTCCAAATCAGTCGAAAACGCCTGTTCAATAACACCGTCAAGCGCCATGATCATACGCCGCTTCAGCGACAGCCCTTTCACCGTATCGATATACGAAGCGTAGTTTGCGGCGAATGGCACCGATCCGGGAAGCGACGAGACGTATTCGCGGCCGCCTACCGCAGCGATATTCTCGTTCAAAATAAGTTGGTTCGTCACCGTCAAAATGTCACACGGCTTTTGATCAATGTGCAACATCTCAATCGCTTCGAAGATAAGCTGATGGCGCGGATCATAAAAATCGGAAAATCTGAGTTTCGAGATCATCGCGGACAAAGCCTCAAGCTTCAACATCGCGCATCCGAGAACGGACTGTTCCATCGCGACATCGTGAGGCAAGGCGCGCCCCTTCAAACGTTCCGATAATTTTATAGGCTTGCCGGGGAGCAATGTCCGTTCACTATCCATTTAAATCGGCCTTTACATCAAGTATGAAATCAACAGAAATCTCGGGGTGTAAACGGAGCGTCACTTGATGACTACCGACCGTTTTGATCGGTTCACTGACCGTGATGTCGCGTTTATCGACTTGATACCCGTTTTGCAGGAGCATATCGGAAATATTCTGATTCGTCACCGTTCCGTACAGCCGACCGGCGGAACCGGTTTTCGCTACCCATACGAAACGTTTTCCCTGTACGTCAGCCGCTATTTGACGGGCGCGCTCAAGACGCGTCTCCTGCTCTTCGATCTTTGCGCGCCGTTTCATCTCGACGACGTTCAAGTTGTCTTTCGTTACGGGTACCGCAAGCTTGCGCTTGAAAAGGTAATTGTTCGCATAGCCGGGCTTGACCTCAACGACGTCTCCGGCACGACCGAGTCCTTTGACACTTTCCAGAAGTATTACTTTCATGCCTTCCTCCTTAGATACGTATCGGAACTCCATGATACCCTAAAAGTGTCCGATTATGACGGTGTGATTAAAATCGCACCAATAAAAAAAGCCTCCGCTTCGCATATCGACGAAGCGGAGGCCGCTGTTCGGAGATAACAGTTACTCCGTTGTGTACGGAAGCAACGCCACTTGTCTCGCGCGACGAATGGCATTTGTCAAGCTACGCTGGTGACGTGCACATGTACCTGTCATGCGACGCGGGAGAATTTTGTAATTCTCTGCCGTGTAACGCTGTAATGTGTTGACGTCTTTGTAGTCGATGTGGTCGATGTGATCGGCGCAAAACACGCAATACTTTTTTCGGCCGTAGCGCCTTTGCCCCTGATAGCTTCCGCGTCTTCTTGTTTCTGACATATTCAATACTCCTTCACGGTTTCAGTTTAATTAAAAATCAAACGGCAGCGATGTGTCATCATCCGGCGCAGGGAGAAAACCGTCTCCCCCGCTGTCCACTGTCGATGCCGACGCGTGATCCGTGCGGTCGTAATCCGCATCATCGCGTCGACCTCCGCCTCCGCGCTTCGATTCGCAAAACTCGACTTCATCGACGATCACTTCCGTCGTATAGCGGCGATTTCCTTTATCGTCATCCCAACTCCTCGGTTGAATGGAACCGGAAACAAGAATCCGGTCACCTTTGCTGAAATATCGATGGACAAATTCAGCTTGTTGGCGCCATGCGACGCAGGGGATGAAATCAGCTTGGTTCTGCCATGTCCCGTCAGCCGCACGACTGCGACGATCACAGGCAACGGTAAAATTACAGACGGAAATCCCGCCCTGCGTTGTCCGAATCTCGGGATCTCTTGCCATTCGTCCCATTAAGATTGCTCTGTTCATTCATGTGTCCTTTCTGTCATCAGACAAATCAGCGGTTTTTTAATTTTCCTCTACCGGTTCTTCTTCTAATACTACTTCTTCGCTTTGTTCAGCGGGAGCTTCCTCATCCGATTCTACTTCCGCCACTACTTCCTCTTCGGGTTCCGCTACGACTTCCACCTCAGTTTCAGTTTCAGCTTCAGCCACGGACTCCGACTCAGTTGCATCTTCCGTTTCGACTTCCGAAATTTCGGAATCATCCACGTCTTCTGTCGCTTTCTCGTCAGACTCTTCTTCCGCCAATGTGCGTTTTGTCGGGACAAAATCGCCTTCCGCGACCACAATGAGGAAACGCAGCACCGCATCGTAGATGCGCAGCAAACGCTCAATCTCACGCGGCGCATCGGGAGCGGCATTGAAATACACGAGGACATAATATCCTTCGCGGATATCTTGAATCTCGTATGCAAGACGACGTCGACCCCACTCAACGATGTCGACAATCTCGCCGGACGCCTCAACAATACCGTGTACGCGCTCCATCTGCGCTCTCAGTTCATCCGCCCGAAGTGTTCCATTCAGGACATAGATCAATTCATATTTTTTCGTCATGGGATTATTAACCTCCTCCCGGACTGTACGGCTCTGCACTTTGCAGAGCGAGGACTACGCCTGTCTTCACAGGCGAGTCACACTCTAGCACGGAAACGGAACCCCCGTCAAGTCACGCGGTTTTACGTAATACCTCGCTGATTTTGCCAGCTGATTTTGCCTTCAACCGTTTAATCTTCCTGCTTCATCAAGTGTATCGAAGTAGTGTTGTAAAGTATTTCGCTTAAATCGAAATCTGCCTGATTGCAACGGTTGTTTGCCGTTCAGAAATCATTGACTACAAATGATCCGATTGCTGTAAAAAGCGGTGCAAATCATTCATAATTTCGCTTAACTCATCGCGAACCTGTCGGTAGGAAATAAGCGTTTCACCGAAAGGATCCGCTATGTCCTGTGATTGCTCCGATATATCCGCCACCGAGATAATTTTGTCCTTCAATTCAGGTGCCGACCGTCTCAGCCACTCGCGTTGTAGCGTCGTCATCGTAACGACAAGGCTCGCCTGGCTTAACATCCTCCGGTTAACAGGTTTGGAGGTCATTCCGCGACAATCGATGCCGAATTCGCGCAGAGCTTCCACCGAATGTTCGGAGACCGGCCACCCGGGAATCGTGGAAAGACCTGCAGAAATCGCACGCCATCCCGTATCGCCATAACGATCGTTGAACAGCGCCTCCGCCATCGGGCTTCTGCACGTGTTGCCCTGACAAACGAACAATACTTGACGAATTTCGGCATCTTCATTCGTGGCTGAAGCATGTGTCAGTCTATCCATGTACGCGGCGGCATTCTCTCCCCCAAAACCTTCTGCGTAAATGAGTTCGACACCCTGTTCGTCGAGCGTGCGTAACGCATCGAACAAATGATGACTCGCCTTTGAAAGGTCGCTGGCTCCCTCGTACGTGTAGACATAAAGACCCGGAGGAAACGCGTCCATTTTCGAGCGAAATTCATCCCAGCTCGATTCGCTGAAAAACAATCCGATAGAGATCTCAGGATCCATGAGCTCGATCAGCTGATCGGACATCGAAAGTCCCTCCTTAGGAAGAACGATACGCACCGTCGCTCTTGGCGCATAGTGGCGATACTTCATGCCCGGCGAAGCGGGGCGCTCGACAACTTCGTCTTGAACGACGTCTTTCCAAAAGACAGCCTCGATGCCTGTCTTCTCAAAAATCATCTCCGCCGTCACGACGCCAAGGCGCAGTATTCTGACAGGACTGCATGTCAAGTCGATCACCGTCGACTCCAGACCGACTTCACACGGTCCGTCATCGATGACCCATGGAATGCGCCCGGCAAAATCATCGAGGACGTGACGCACTCTCGTCGGACTCGGTCTGCCCGACACGTTCGCGGAAGGCGCGACAACGGGAACTTTGGCGGCTGCAAGCAGGGCGCGCGCTGCAGGCTGTGACGGGAATCGTACGGCGACGGTTTCAAGACCTGCCGTCACTTCATCGGGAATCAGTTCCCCGCGTGGCATAACATAGGTCAAAGGACCCGGAGAAAAAGCTTCGTACAGAACGTGAAAAGCATCCGGAATAGAAGCGACGACGCCGTCCAACTCCTTGTCAGACAGAAGGTGGACGATCAGCGGATTGTCTGCAGGTCTGCCTTTCAAGCGAAAGATCTCGCGAATCGAATCGGGAAGGAGTGCGGACGCCCCGAGCCCATAAACGGTCTCCGTTGGAAAAGCCACGATGGAACCCGTAGTCAGCGCTTCCCCGACTTCCTCGAAAAGGCTTTCATCGATCGGGTGTTCAACGAGAATGATCCGCATGTCCATACTTGTTCCTAGTTTGTCGTTATGCCTGTAGAGCTGCTTCGTGTGCGGCGATTTGTAGTGCATCGATGATTTCGTCGAGTTCTCCCGCCAAAATGCGATCCAGTTTATACAAAGTCAAGCCAATGCGGTGGTCGGTCACGCGAGACTGCGGAAAGTTGTACGTTCGGATCCTTTCGCTTCGATCACCGGAGCCCACCTGACTTCTGCGCTCGCTCGCGATCGCATCGGCGCGCTCCTGCTCGGCCTTGTCGAGAAGTATCGCGCGCAAGTGCGCCATCGCTTTGTCGCGATTCTTATGTTGCGATCGTTGATCCTGACACGTCACCACAACGCCGCTCGGAAGATGCGTGATGCGAATAGCGGAACTCGTCTTGTTGACGTGTTGCCCGCCTGCACCCGACGCCCGATACGTATCGATCTGAAGGTCTTTCGGATCAATCTCGAAATCAACCTCGTCAACTTCAGGCAAGACGGCGACGGTAACGGCGGAAGTGTGAATGCGCCCTCCCGCCTCGGTCTCCGGCACACGTTGTACGCGATGCGCGCCGCTCTCATACTTCAATCGACTGAAAGCGCCCTTGCCGTCAATGATGAAGACAATCTCTTTGAAACCGCCCAACTCCGTCTCGTTGAAATCGACAATTTCCGTTTCCCAACTCTGCGCTTCCGCATAAGCAACATACATACGGTATAGATCTGCCGCAAACAATGCCGCTTCCTCGCCACCCGTACCCGCGCGTATCTCTATAATGACGTTACGCTCATCGTTTTCGTCTTTCGGCTCGATTTCCTCCATGATGGCGGCTTCAAGAGACGTTTCTCTTTCTTCGAGCTCGGCGACTTCGTCGCGAGCGAGCTCGCGGAGAATCTGATCGTCCGTTTCATAGAGAAGCGCTCGGTTCACCGCCAACTCTTCCTGAACCTCTCGGAGTTCGCGGACAAGTTGAACGAGCGGCTGTAATTCCGCATGCTCCTTGACGAGACGGACATACGCCTCGCGATCGCGCATAAGCGTCGTATCGGCGAGCATCTCCGTCAGCTCGTCGTAACGATCTTCGCTCGTCGTCAATTTTGTCAGTTCTCCGATGTCCATAGCAGCTCCAAATTATTTATTCCACTTTATCTTACCAAACAGTCCATTAAACAACCCTACAAAAAGCGAGAACGCGCGTATGCCCTGCCAAATCCATTTTTCTGTCCGCTTCACGCCATGCACCGCTATCCAAAAACAAACGCACGACTTCTTCTTCCTGTGAAGCGCCGATTTCAATAATCAGAACGCCGTCGTCGCTCAAATATCGCCCGGACTCTTCAGACAACCGACGATAAAAGTCCAACCCGTCTCGTCCGCCATCGAGAGCCGAACGAGGCTCTGAACGGCTTACCTCAGGCATCAGAGCCATTATTTCATCCGTCGCGATATACGGTGGATTTGACGTAATGACATCATAAGGACGGCATGTCGATGGCCATATGTCGACGTGTTCCAAATGCCAGTCGATTGCAGGAATGAGGCGGTGCGCATTCCGTCCTGCGACCTCTAAGGCGTGTCGTGAAATATCGGTCATCGTCAAGGTGACTTCTTTTCCCGCTTCATGTAGACATCGCGCAGCCGATATCCCCACCGCACCCGTGCCCGTAAAAGCATCGAGCAAGGATACGCTTGCTGACCCGTGTGTATTCTCAATGACAGCATCGACAAGCAACTCGCTTTCCGGCCGAGGCGTCAACGTATCTTTTGTAACCGCAAAAGTCTGCCCGTAAAATGACACCTTCCCGACAATTTGCGACAGCGGTATGCGAACTTCTCGCAATGCAAGCGCTTCGTTGAGAGCAACGAGCTGTTCGTCACTGAGCATAATATCGGGGAAGGCAAGCTGATGAGCGATTGAAATATCGGCGACAGCCTCGATCAGCAGGCGCGCTTCTTTACGCGCTTCTTCTATCCCCGCTTTTTGGAGACGATCCGTTGCCTGATCGAGAAATGTCCGTCGACTTGCACTCACGATGTTGGCAATTACCATCGATCGCTGTCGGGATCTTCGGGAATAACGGCATTCATGGCGGAGATCGCGACTTCAAGCATGTCGTCCTCCGGTTCCGCCGTCGTTAAGCGTTGCAGAGCCAGCCCCGGTTTCGATATCACTCGTGTCAAAGCATTGTCGTATGTGCCCGCCAGTTTAATTATTTCATAAGAAATACCCGTCACCAAAGGTAATAGAGCGAGCCGAATCACAATATTGATCCAAAGCGCATAGCGTCCGACCACGGCGAAAGCGAGTATGGAGATAATCATCACCAAGAACAGAAACGATGTTCCGCAACGCGGATGAAAACGGCTCATGGGGCGAACATTCTCAACCGTCAGAGGCAATCCGGCTTCGTACGCCGCAATCGTTTTATGCTCCGAGCCATGGAACATCCAGACGCGCTTGATATCCTTGCTGAGAGACGCCAACCACAAATACATAATAAAGATGGCAATCCTGACAAACCCCTCAATGAAGGACAAGGCAAGCGCCATGCCTCCTTTCTGTTGGCCGCTACCGAATCCCGTCACCTTGCGAATCAGATCGGTCAAGGCACTTGGCAACAGGATAAATATGGCGACGGACAGGGCGATTGAAAATACCAGCGTAAACCCCATCACGAGCTGCGGATGTCGGTCGGCAAACTGATCGAAGCGCGATTTCTTTTTGTCTTCACTCGTCTTCTCATCCTGCATGGCGATATCGGCGGAGTAACTGATCGCCCCCACACCTGTTTTCAACTGTGTCACAAGACGAACAATCCCTCTGAGAAACGGGATATTAAATCGATTGGCAAAAGAAGGGCGATCCTTTACTGTCAGAACAATCTCACCGTCCGAATTCCTGACGGCGATAGACTGTTTGTCAGGGCCAAGCATCATCAGACCTTCGATCAGCGCTTGACCGCCGATCGACGTCTTTTTACAAACACCGGTTCCCTCCGCCTTTTCTAAATAATCTGCCTGATTGTTTTCCATATTCTATGATCGAATCACTTATCTTCACTGAATCCAAACGACACAGAGAATGCCTGGGGTTACATGGATCTTATTTCATATCGAATATTATCTCAAACGCTTACACAAAACACATCAAAAAAAGAGGAGCCGTTGAGCTCCCCCTGCGGCCTTAGTCTTTCCGCTCCATGCGCCTTCTGAACTTATCAACGCGTCCGCCCGTATCGACGAGTTTCTGACGTCCCGTGTAAAAAGGATGGCACTTGGAACAGACGTCAACGTTGATCGCTTCTTTCGTCGCGCCTGTTTCAAACGTCTCGCCGCATGCGCAACGCACAACACTTTTACCGTATTTAGGATGTATTCCTTCTTTCATCTCATTCACCTCTCATGGCAATCGCGCGAGAAGTCATCTGCCCTCGTATGCGATCCCAGAAATAAGCGCCCTTACGGGTCGCCAGCCAGATGATTGTACAATGCTATTGCCGTTACTGTCAACCCGACGACATATATCAAATCTTCAAAGAGCTGAATAAGCTGAATGCCAAAGTAACTTGGACAGTGAGACTGTTTGAAACACCAGTCGTATTATCACTTGTACACGACGGAATTTACAGTAAGAGAACAAATCTCAAATGTTACACAATTGCGATTCGATCGCTCTATACGATACGCTTGTGTAAGAGCAAATATGTAAAAGGAAAATAATATGAAAGAAAAGACGATAACAGTTTACTTTATTCGCCACGGACTGACTTTCCAGAACCTCTGTCGCGAATACCAGGGTTCAATACAGAACAATGACATTCTCCCAGAGAGCGCTATGCTCATTCGGCAAAGAGTTCGGCGTGGCGCCGTTCCCGAGGTCAAGACCCTATGGGTGTCTCCACTCAAGAGAGCGCGCAGCACCGCGGAGCTCTACTTCCCTGGAAAAGAATATGAACTCGTGCCAGAACTACAGGAAAGAGAATTCGGTCAGTGGGACGGCATGACGCACGCTGAGCTCCTCAACGATGCGCTCTACAGGGAGTTTCTAAATTCTTTGGGAAGAGTCACGCCGCCCGACGGTGAGCCTTTCGATGCGTTCGGCGCGCGTCTGCAAGTTATACTCGAAAGGATCGAACAGTTCGCGCAAGCGGAGCAGGATCAATTCCCTCTCGCACTCGTCTTTCACGGCGGTCCGATCCTCCATCTGACCGACCGAATCGTCCCCGAAAATGAACCGTATTGGCGTTATTACTCACTCGGGGGGGGAGGACTTAAGCTGGAGCTCGCGCTCAATCCGCTTAGAGCCGTTTCGGTAGAGGAAATCTTCAACGATGACGTACCGGTCGAAAAAACGCCGTTTTACCTCGATTTCAAAAAATCGTCGTAGAATTCTCTAATCTTGCCTCAGCTTAGCTCTCGCAGCTGAACTCTCTTGGCATTCAGCTCTTGAACTCTCAAACCCGAGTAAAAAAAACCGTTTGACACCGCGATGTAAAATCATGTATCCTAGTCTTCGGTTCGGGTGATTAGCTCAGCTGGTTAGAGTACCTGCGTGACATGCAGGGGGTCATAGGTTCAAGTCCCATATCACCCACCAAAAGCAAAGCCGCTGGAACGAAAATGTCCCGGCGGCTTTTGATTATCAGATGATCTATCTAGTTTTAGAGCATTGAACCAAACACAAGAGCGGACAAAATACTGCCTAACGATTCCATCTTCCCGTAAAAAAGTCATATAATCTGCATGCGAGATCTCAACTGACCGTTGAACAACTATACGTTGAGTCAAAAAGCGCTTGATTCAACTGATCGGTGATTGATTTCATCGTTTTCGACATCATACTGAAAGTGACCGTAACACTGAGGCACGGCATCATGTGAAGCGACAAGCGACCGGTCCTGCGTAGCTTTCACTGTTGCACTTGCCTGAAGCAGAACGGCAACCAATTAAACAGCAGACGTATAAGTTCACAGTCGTACTCACGTAAAACAAAGATACGACCGTGAAACAACGAGAACACGTCACAGTTGTCAACACATAAGGAGAATAACAAATGGCATACGATGTGGCAAAACTGGGCGTACGGATTGCCCAATTAAGAAAAGAGAGAAATCTGACGCAGGATGCACTCTCGCAGAAGCTCGGCGTCTCCCCTCAAGCAGTCTCTAAATGGGAGACCGGTATAGGCTGTCCCGATATCGCATTACTGCCGGTGATCGCCGATGCATTCGGCGTCACTATAAACGACCTTTTTTGCGATGACATGACACCTATCGGAGCGGTCGAGGAAGAAAACTTTTCATTCCCTGCCGAACATGGCACCCTCAAACTCGTTGCAGAGTTAAATAATAGGGCGTGCTACGCCGATATGGAAGGAGAAATCGATGGTTCGGTCGTTCGATTCGATGATGGCAGTGAAGCTAATTTCGAAGAAATGGTCGTGATCAATCGTGGAAAAGGCAATATCTTACTTCGCACAAGCGACGATTTCGGCACAAATGACTGGGAAAGCGATGAAGGCACCGTCAGCCAAAACAACGATGATGAGAACGAGAAAAGCAAAGGTATAGACAGTTTGGACTTTGATCTCGCCGGCGCATGCGCCATTACGATCGATCAATCCAAAGACGGGAAAACACACTGGAAAGCCGACGGCCCCGTGTCTTTCATGAAGAATCTCTCCATAGAAAGAGAAGGCTCGACACTCGTCATCTGCCTCAATAGCTATAAGACCAACAAAATTTTCGGACTCGGCTTTGGGAACACGCGAAATTCCGGCACCATAACGCTCTCCGTCGCTGACCCCGTTCTAAAATCTTTGAACGCAAAAATCAAGGGCTCCGCAAACATCGGAAGTGCAATCAAAGTTGATGAGGCGAATGTCATGATCACGGGATCAGGCAACACGACCCTAGGAGAAGTAAAATCACTTCAGTTAAAAGTAGCAGGATCGGGAGACTGTGATTTCGGCGAAGTCGAAGATGCGTCAATCAGCATTGCAGGATCCGGCGATGTCAAGATCCGAGAACTGTCTAAAACGGGGTATGTCAGGATCGCAGGATCGGGAAATGTCTCCATTCTGAGCGGTGAAGCGGAAAGACTTGAGATAGCAGTCTTCGGCTCAGGCGATATCGATGCAAAACACTTGTCGGTAAACGAGTTGGATATCGAAATGAACGGAACGGGCGGCGCCGTCATCGGCCGCGTACGCAGCCATTCCGTCGAACGAATTTCGCGAACATCTGATCTCAAGATTCTTTATAGAGATTAACCGAACCCGTGGTCGCAACAACACGTGATAAAAACAGTTTGATGAAGAGGGCAGCATAGCAAAAAAGTACAGCCCCTTCCTTTTTCAGGAAACTGAGAGCGCAAAGTCCAAAAATTCAATTAAAAATGAGAAATTGCACACAGGTTCCGAACCTTAATTACAGAATTTCTGTTTTAATTGAAAACTTGCACACGGGTTCTGAGCCTCAAATACAGAAATCCGATTTAAATTGAAAAATTGCACACGGGTTCGAGCCTCAAATACAGAAATCCGACTTAAATTGAAAAACTGCACACGAAAGTAAATACGAAAGCAAATGGTATGATAAAGAACGCATGGAAAAATCATGCATGTTTAGTAAAGGAGGGGCTCCATGAAAACGAATAAGGAACATCTCGTCGAAATGTCTTTACAGGCGAGAATCCATGCACCTACATGGAAAAAAGAATATAAAATCGATCAAAGGGGGTTCGCACGCGTGCTCCCGAGTGTTGGCGGTATCGTTTATAACTACCGGATCGGCGACTGCTGCATGAAGCTTGCCGGCGACCATATTGAGCCCGGCGTCAGCCTGCGCAACGAGGTCAAGCCGGAAAATGACAGCCTCATGAATATCGCCTGCATCGGCAACCGCGCCATTGTCGTTGATGGAGATGCCAAGGGGGCAGAGGGATTCGTCACCGGGAAACATGGAGGCATTGAACACACGATTTGCTATTTCCCGGCCGATGCGCTCGACAAAATGAAAATCGGAGATCAGATCCTAATTCGCGCAATAGGACTGGGACTAAAATTGACGGATTATCCCGACATCGCATGTCTCAGCTTGTCGCCGGAGCTTCTAGAGAAGATCGCTCCCGAGGAAGTTGACGGGAAACTCGTCGTTCCCTGCGTCGCTGAAGTACCGCCCTACCTCATGGGCTCGGGCATCGGTGCCGCGTCTGCCTACACGGGCGACTACGATATTATGACAGGCGACCTTGACGCACTGAAGGAATACAGCCTAGATAATTTACGCTTCGGTGATCTCGTGTTGTTGAAAGACTGCGACAACAGGTTCGGCCGCCAGTACAAAAAGGGGGCATGCACACTCGGTGTCATCGTTCATTCGAACTGCATCGTTTCCGGACACGGTCCCGGTGTCACGGCGCTGCTCAGTTGTTCAGAAGGTGATTTGCTCGTCGGCAGACACGACCCGAACGCGAATTTAGCGAATTATTTCCTCGGCGAGTGACGATAATTCGTCTCATGCTCTGTCCGTGGATTCGTTCGAGGCGTTTCTTTCGAAACTTGCCGACGGACGAAGCGCGTCAGTTCAAGGCGCGCTTTAAAGAAAAACAGGCGGTGAGGTTTGCGAACGAGCGTCGTATCGATCGGGTAGTATAATCTCCCGCCGTTGAAATCAATTAACAGCGGATAGAGACTCGTCCTCTTCCCAAGTCGACAGAGATAGTTGACAATACCAGCGGCGGCGGAAGTGACTTCCTCCGCGTTGTTCATATCGGTCAGAAACACGATTGCGTTTCTCGGGGCGGGCGCCGTCTTGTAGCTTTTTTTGATCAGGCGTTCACACAGGTTCAGCGTCTGATCGACGATGAGAACGTTAAGCATGGGGTGGTAGAAAACAAACAGGCGATCAACGTAAGGTCCTTGCCTGAAAGACGGGATCTTGCGACGACGCTGCAAAACGATGTCAAATGGCTTTCGATCGGTGGGAAGCCACCCCTTACCCATATAAAACCTACAAAGATCCTGCCGTGCGTCATGCCATGTCTCTTGTAGTTTTCGGTATCGTTCAGGCAAATGAAAGCGACGCATACGGTCAAGACGAGCCAGGCTTTCAGCGTTCCCGGGGCGAAAACGTTCCAATCTAACGCGCGTAAAGACCTGTCCAATAAAAACGATAACCATCAGAATCAAAAGGATGAAAGCAATGGTAAAAACAGTTGAAATCCAGCTTTCATCCTTCAGCTCGGGCGTATTCATCGCTTTTTTGTGCAACAAAAGAAGTCCTACCCCTAAAAGAGATACGATCAAAAAGTGAGAAATAATGTCACGTGCCCAACCGCGACCTCGCATTGACACTCCTTGCAGTCGATATTACCGAGACGAGCCGAACGTTAAAGAGATTTCAATCACGCGTTTAGCTCGATATACTTCGAGCGTGACCGTCTCTCCTACCCTATATTCGTTCTTGGCGTTTGACAATTCCCGTGTCGTCGTCACTCTCTTATTGTTTATTTTCGTAATCACGTCGCCCGCTTTCAGCCCGGCTTTATCACCCGGTCCGTTTTTCTCAACGGAGACGATCACAACGCCGGGGAAATGCATATCTTGTTGCTCAGCTAACTCCTGCTGTACCGTTGACACGGTAATGCCCATCATCGGCCATTCATATTTACCGGTACGGATGAGACTCTCGATGATGGGTTTCGCCGCATTGGACGGGATGGCGAAACTGATCCCGATGATCGGCTCATTTCTCCCCGAATCTGCGTACACAATTTTCAGTTGGTTAATCCCGATCACCTCGCCGTATGCGTTGAGCAACGCGCCGCCCGAATTACCGGAATTGAGTGCGGCATCCGTCTGAATGAGAGGAATCGGAGACTCCTGCATCTCGCGATCAACTGCCGAGACGATGCCTGACGTCACTGTCCCCCTCAAATTCCCCGTCGGGTTTCCTATGGCGATCGCCATTTCGCCGACGAGTAATTTATCCGAATCGCCGAGTTCTACCGTCGGAAGACCTTTCGCATCAACTTTCAAGACAGCAATATCCGCATAGGCATCCGAACCGATGACCTTCGCCTCATACGTGCGTTCGTCCTCCAGGTACACGATAACGCTTCGGGCATCTTCGACAACGTGCGCATTGGTTACGACGTAACCGTTCTCCGTGATGATAAAACCTGACCCGGCAACCGTATTTTCGACCAGTCCGAAATATGCGCCGCGGTCAACCACTACGTTCGTGTAGATCGCGACGACGGCCGGTTTCGCCTTCTCGACAATCTCGGGGATTGAGAGAATCTCTTTGCCCTCTTGCGGCGCGGGGCGCGCGAAATCCTCTAAACTGAAGTGCGGATCGACGCCTTCACTGCCGGATGGCAGCGGATCATCATCTAATAGAGACTCCGAGGGCATTGGCTTATCGGGCGATAAGCTTTCGGTCACCTCCGCGGGCTCTTGAATCCGGTGTAGTCTGTCATACCCTTTATAGAGAAAAAAGAGAAATCCCGCGACGGCGGAAAACAGCAAAACGGCCACCAACCCGAAGATTATGACCCCGAGCGCAAGACCGCTCGTGCCTTTTTTAGATGGTGGTGACGCCTCTCCGTAGTTCGAGCGATCTCCTTGAGTGTAGTACGGACTCTCATTGGGAGAGTGCCTGTCTGAATGGCTATGCTCCTCCTCGTTCTGATTTGAGGAATTGTGTCGATATGGATTGTATTCGTTGTTCATGAGAATTATGCCGCACAAACTCGTTTTGTCGACGAGAAATTACAGTGCGAAAACCTCCGATCATTTATTCTTCCGTTTTCGTTCTTGCCACTCTCTTTACTCGGATGCGGTCATCCCGTTTCTTCCCGCGTGGAGAAGTGTTGCGTAGTCCGCGTTGGATAGATTGAAGTCTATCCTTCAGGATCAGGCGGAACCTGTTGATCATACCGCCATCGTATGCAACATCCCGTTTCTTTTTAGTAACGACAGTTTCTTTCTGTCGCTTTTCCGATCCGGAAAACAATATCGGTGCGCTTACGGTCAAGCTCTCTTCATCATCAACAACGTTTCCAAGCCATGGGGCCTCATCGGCCATTGCAGGGCCGTCCTTGATAATGAAACGATCGATCAGCTCGTATAGGACAATGTCAATTACATAGCGTATGCCTTTCAGAAGACAAATGGCGGCAAGCGGTACGGCAATCAGAATAAGCACGACGAGAAGTCCTTCGGCAATAATCCAAAAAGCTCCGATAATCACACCCGCGACAGTCGTAAGAACTCTGCCGGAATCGCTGAATCGATCGAGCGAGCGAGTCATATGGTCATCGATGCGCGCGAACAAGAGATCGGATATTTTTGCCCGATCGACCGTAACAAGCGGAAAGAAAAAATGGACGAGCGTATAGAAGAGCAACACGTACTTCATGATGTACAAAAGCAAAAGAACAGGTCTGACATAAAAAGGCACGCGATAATAAATACTCGAAATAATCGGCGTAGCCAACATCAGAAAAATAAGGAAAACAAGGGAGAGCGGTTGCGAAACGACAACCCACTTTGACATCCTATCCGGGAAAAAGAGAAAAAACCCGAAAGCGGCGGCCATCAAAGTGGCGAGAAAAACATGCGCATGATAGTGTCGACGCGTTCGGTAATCCGTGTCACTCCATATCGATCCTATTAGAAAGCCTTCTAAGTAGTCCATCATATCCTTACCACACCGCCATCGCCTTGTGTAAAAGCATTACGAGCCGATCGCCGCCGTCGCTGCGACTGATGCATCTTCACTACGCATCAATCGATCACCATTTGACGGAAAGCGTCGGTGGGTTGATCGCCTTTAAGTATACCACTCTCTACCGCTCCGATTGTTCACGTCGCTCCTTGCTTTCAAGAACATGAGCGAGAGAACGGATTTTTGCAAAGCGGTGACTCATACCCGACTTGCTCACGGGAGGCACCATGCCGGCACCCAGTTCCTCAAGCGAAGCGCCCCTATTCTCCAATCTCGCTTTGGCGGCCTCTGCAAGAGCCGGAGCAAGTGAGTCGAGACCGCGTATGCGTTCAATTGTGTCGATGGCGCTAAGCTGTTCCGAAATCGATTGAGCGCGGCGACTCGCATTCGCCTCGTCAAAATTGACAAGACGGTTCACTTGTCCGAGTAATTCCCTCTCGCTCCGCAGTTCCTCGAATCTCAACAAGGTGAGGTGCGCGCCGCACAACAATAGAAATTGCGCAATGTCTTCCCCCTTTGAGAAAAACAACAACTGTTTACCCTGATGTCGTGATTCTCTCGGATTCAGATCGGCGCAGCTGAACAGATGCTTCATGAGGGAAATCGAACCCGCTGAATAGGGTGAAAAGGCCAGACGATAACGTCCTGTCGTCGGATCCGACATCACGCCGCATGCGAGAAAAAAGGATGAAAAAATCACCTCGAGACCTTGTTCGCCCGTCCATTCCCACCATCGATCAAAATCGAAAAATAGGAGTGCACGTCTTTCAACTGAAACAACAAATGTCAGGCTTATATCGCGTCTTCCCGTCTTTTTCTCACAAATCGGAAGGGAGAGCGACTTGGCGATATCCTCAAGCATCGAAGCGATGTGAAAGCCCGTAACACGAATGGTAACGCGCCATCCTTCCTCGTTTTGGTCGATGGAACCGGACAGAGCGGAAAACACGGCAAACGACGCGAGCGCCCACTCTTGCGATTTCTCTCTCGCCGAAAAACGATCGACTAATTCTCTGCGAATACCTGCGGAAAAAGTCATGAAAACGATTCAGCTGATTCCATCTCATCGATGCGCCGCTGTCTCACATCTCGATGCAAATCACGATGTAACGCGATGGCGTTGAAACCGGCTCTTTTCAAATGCTCGACAATCCTCTCCGCGGACATAACACTGCGATGACGTCCCCCAGTGCAGCCGATGCCGATATTCAGCCGCTGTTTTCCTTCGCGGATGTAGAACGGGATTGTGTAACAAAAAAGCTCACACTGTCGATCGAGATATTCATCTGCTTCGGGGTACTGCCCCAAATAATCGATGACGGGTTGATCAAGCCCCGACAACGGTCTCAAGTGATCAATGTAATGCGGATTCGGCAGGAAGCGAACATCGCATACAATGTCCGCATCGGGCGGTATACCGTACTTAAATCCGAATGATTGAACGAAAATCGTGATTTCATCGTGCAATCCGGCATGACTGAAAAGTTGTTGGAGTCTTTGTCTCAGATCGCGGCTCGACAGACCTGTCGTGTCTATGATGTCCGTGGCGAGCGCTTTAACCGGCGCCAACATATCGCGCTCCGAAGCAATCGCCTCTACAAGAGATCGTCCATACGACAACGGGTGATCTCGCCTAGTCTGATTGTAGCGGCTAATCAGCGCCATATCGGATGTCTCGAGAAAAAGAATGCGAACAGGAACATCGCTGTCTCTCAAATAATCGAGAACGGGTTGCAGATGCTTGACAAAACCGGGCGTTCGCGTATCCATGACGAGCGCGAGGCGCATATCGGAGGTAGGTAGCTCTGCAGTCACTTGCCAGTCCGATAAAACGCGCGTCAATTCGGCAACGAGCTGTGGCGGCATGTTATCGATGCAGAAGAACCCCATATCCTCCAACAAGCTTGCTGTTAAGCTTTTTCCGCTCCCCGATAAACCGGTGACAATCGTAATATCCATCCAACATCCCTTTCATTTTCCGCCATACGTTCGTAGGTGTGTAAGGTTTCAATGGGAAAGCTTGATAACACGAAATAAGGGCAATCCGTGTTCTCAGCGCTCGAAAGCAAAAGGATCGTCGTCCCATTCGCCGACCGGTCTCACTTCGGGCGTGAGAATCACGCCTTTCATATCATAAACGGCCTTGCGGACATCTCTGAAGACTTGAGCGATCTCCTCCGCCGTTGCCTCGCCGTGATTGACAATGAACCCTGCGTGCTTGGCTGACACGCCGGCATTTTTTCGCCTGTATCCTTTCATGCCGGCATCGGAAATCAGTTTGCCGGCATAATATCCCTCCGGTCTTCTGAAAGCGCTGCCCGCGGAGTACGCGTCGAGCGGCTGGGTATTGTAACGCCTATGGGCATTCTCCGACATTTTTTCATAGATAAGTGAAAGATCCCTGTGCTCTAAACGAAGCTCCGTCTCAAGAATCACGGCGTCCGGCGAACAGATAAAATAACTGTGCCGATATCCAAAATCGTGTTCGTTGCCGGCAATTTCCCCGATGTTGCCGAAACCATCAATGAACGTCGTTTTCCACACAACATCCGACATACTCCCGTCGAACGCACCTGCATTCATGAAGACGGCGCCGCCGACCGTACCGGGAATCCCCGCTGCAAATTCGACTCCGCCGAGCGAACGTCTCGCCGCATAAGCCGCGACGTCGCAAAGCAGAGCGCCAGCTTGACAGAACAGACTGTTACCGTCTTGACGTATGGCATTCAGCGAAGGATACAACCGGCACGTCACGCCGCGAATACCGCGATCGGAAACAAGAATATTTGAAGCGCATCCGATGACCGTCAAAGGCAAACCGCTTGTTCGCACAACCCTAATCAGCTCTATCGCGCTCTCAACAGTATGCGGCTGAACAAGGATGTCGGCACACCCGCCCGCGCGAAAGCGCGTGAGTTCCGCCATGGGCACGTCGCACGTAACTGATAAGTTTTTTATGCTACGGAGAACGGATACGGCATCGCCAACGGCATAGGCATCCATCCCATCTTTGCTCACTTGTTCTCTCCTTTGCGTGTCATCATCAATTTCCTCGAAAGATCGCGAATGCTTACAAGTCAATGATTAGAGTTAAAAACCAGTTCTTCAAGCTCTCTCGCCGCATTGTGCCCCATCTTCTTATGACGAAAATTGATGGCGGCGAATTCAACAATAATGGCCAGATTCCGCCCAGGGCGCACGGGAATTGTCACGGATGGGATGGAAACGCCGAGAATTGTTGTTTCCTCATCTTCAATGCCGAGCCGATTATAGACTTTATTCTCATCCCAAAACTCCATGTTGATGATAAAGTTGATGTTGTCCTGCACCTTAACGGATGAAACACCGTAAAGCTCTTTGACGTTGAGGATGCCCAAGCCGCGAATTTCAATCATATGTCGGATATTCTCGGGCGCGCGCCCGAGGAGCGTCGTATCGGATACGCGTCTGATTTCTATCAAATCATCAGCGATTAGGCGATGCCCGCGTTTGACGAGCTCAAGCGCGGTCTCAGACTTACCGACACCGCTCTCGCCCAGAATGAGAACGCCCTCCCCAAGAACCTCAACAAGCACACCATGCATCGAAATATGCGGGGCAAGCTCAACATTCAAGTGTTTGACAAGCGAGCTGTAGATGGACGACGTCGAATGATCGCTTTGCAGAATGGGAATCTCGTATTTATCGGCGCAGTACAACATGACCTCGCTAGGCTCATGCCGCCGCGATAGAATTAGACAGGGAATGCCCGTCGCAAAAAGGCGACTGAGACACTCCGACTCCTCTTCAGGCGTCAACGTCTTCAGGTATGCCATTTCCATATTGCCGATAAGCTGCATTCGATCGGGGCCGAAATGCTTGAAATGACCCGCCAACTGCAACCCCGGTCGCGTAATGTCGGCAACCGCAATCACAGTCCTGTCGATCTTCCCGTAATCTCGAATGACGTGATAATCAAAATGCTCGACAAGATCTCTTAGCTTGACACCCGCTACATGACTCATAGCCGTTTGTACCTTTCTTTCCGATAGAAGAAGCCCCGCAAATGCGAAAAACGGGCGGTACGCGTCAATCCGGCGAACACACCGATGACAACGCACAAATACGCTCCCAAACGCCTGCTTATGTCAGTGTTTCGACACCACGAATTATAACACAGCCGTGCTTGAGCGGAATACGTGGTGAAACTACTCAACCGGCTGCGCGAGTTGGCTGAACATGGAATTAGGGTTTAGTCGTTTAGCATGTCGAGTCGCTGTTGTGCCTCTTCGAGAAACACCTCTTTCGAGCGCATACCAAGTATTTCAGAGCCGACAACATTCCCTTGACTATCCATAAAAATAGTCGTCGGATACCCCCCGACAAACTTGAGAAGCGATTCATACATATCAGGAGAATTAAAAAGGACGTTTAGATACGAGGCTCCGGATACTTCTAAAATATATTTTGCATTGTCCAGAGCCATTTCATTGTCGCCGCCCAACTCGGCATCGCTCACGATCCCCATGACTTGAATGTTCATGTCGGCAAATTCATCTTTTGCGAGTTCCCCGATGTGTGGAATCTCCGCAATGCACGGTCCGCACCATGTTGCCCAGATATTGACCATCGTCAGTCTCGCTTCGCTGAAGATCGATTCGTCGACGTGATTGCCATCAATATCGTCCGTGCTGAATTTCCAGTTTTTTATTTCTCCGATAGATTTCGGAGGAACGGACGGATTTTGCTGATCTCCCGACTCAGAATCCGCCGCGGACGTCGTCTTTTTGTCGCCGTTCGAAGGCAAATCGCGAGGCTGACAAGCGCTCAACAGCATGACAAGAGCCAATGTCAAAACAAGTAATATTCTAAATTTTCGTTTCATCGAAAAATCCTCCTTGACTACATGATCAGCTCAAATCATACTGATTCCGCAGGCGGGAAACATATCATATGGTACGAATCGGCTCCACAATTCGATTGACAGCTTTTTCTCGCTTAACGATAATGTTTAGCATAGCAATCTAACGCCAGAGAGAAGAGTCTTGTAATGAACGGTAACCGCAATGAAAAACAGATTTACGAAAGAACATTGTTCCGATTCTTTCGACTCAACAAATGGTCGCTTCTGATTTCCTCCGTCGCGATCGCTTTTATCCTGATCGGCCTCTTGCGCGCGAATGGCGATGAGGTAAAAACACTCCTGATGAAGGCGATTAATATCTGCATGGAGTGCATCGGCATTGGATAAGAAAAAGACGAAAAAGAAGATCTCGCACAGCCGACGCCATCTCATTCAAGCGCTCGGCGCCGTCGTCTTCAACGGGAATTTCAAGGGGTTCATCTCGGGGAGCATCTACAAGGGGAACTTAAAAACCATCTGCGTGCCCGTTCTTAATTGCTACTCTTGTCCCGGCGCTCTTGGCGCCTGTCCGATCGGCAGCTTACAAGCAATCGCGGGCAGCGCGAAGTTCAATTTCAGCTTTTACGTGTTCGGACTCATCGCTTTGTTCGGGATATTACTCGGTCGTTTCTTCTGCGGATATCTGTGTCCTTTCGGTCTGCTGCAGGATCTCTTACACAAAATTCCGACGCCGAAAATCAAAGTCCCCGCCAAACTCAACCGCATACTCTCCTTCGGGAAATACGTGATGCTCATCGGCGTTGTCATGTTGTTGCCTCTCATCGCGCGCAACAGCTTCGGCATGAGCGATCCGTATTTTTGCAAATACGTCTGCCCCGCAGGCACAATAGGAGGCGGCATCCCGCTTGTCGTGCTCAATCCCGCCATGCGCGAGGTTGCCGGGCCGCTGTTTATTTGGAAAGTCACTCTGGCAATCGCAATCCTTGTGCTTTCCGTCTTTCTCTACCGCGTTTTCTGCCGCTACCTCTGCCCTCTCGGCGCCTTTTACGGGATCTTACAGCCTGTCAGTTTCTATCGATTCAAAATCAACGACAAATGCATCGACTGCGGAAAATGCGCGCGCATCTGTAAAATGGGCGTCGATCCCGTCAAGACGCCGAACAGCCCCGAATGCATCCGCTGTCGCGACTGCATCCACGAATGCCCGACAGGCGCCATCGAGAGTTGTTTCGGCTTCAAGCCTTCAAAAGAAACTTCGGAAGAAGAATCACATGGATAAACAGACGTACTTACTCAACCCTACGGGAGCCTCTTCCCTTAGTTTTTGGAAGACAAACGCGTTCGACATCCCTGCGCATATGCGGGTTGTCTCCGACGACGACTTTTCTGAAGCCTTGCTTCATGATTATACCGATGAGCCTTATTTCAAGCTCCTGCACGATCTAAAGAAAATCGACACCATTGAATTGCCGGAAGGCTTTGTCATGACACAAGGCAGCACAGGGGAATTTGCCGCCCACATCAACGCCTGCTACGAACGCGAAGGAGTGACAGTAAAAGAACTCGAACAATACCAAGCCCGTCCCGTCTATGACGCCAATCTATGGATTTGCATCCGCGAGACATCGAGCATGGACGTTGTCGCCAGCGGTATCGCAGAATTGGATCGCGATATTAAAGAAGGGTGCCTTGAGTGGATTCAAGTGTCGAACGATTATAGGCACATGGGACTCGGGCAATGTATCGTCAATGAGCTTCTATCCCGACTCAAGGACAAGGCTGATTTCGTGACCGTTTCAGGACGTGTAAACAATGAGACACAACCTGAAAGGCTTTACGAACAATGCGGTTTTTCCGACAAGACCATCTGGCACATCTTGACGCGGAAGACATAGGAGACAACAGGGTAAGCGCGAACGACGCCTCAGGTTCCTTGAGTATCTTGACGCGGAAGACGTAGGAGCCAACGATGATTCATTTTGAAACAGTCAGCGAGTCTTATGGTAAAGTTGGGCATGACCTTGGAGAGCGTACAAAAACAACACGTACAAGATAACCACGGCATATGGCGCGACGTCTACTCGTTCGGTCTATGGCGCGACAAAGACGAAAACCGTCGAAAATGACTGGCAAGATCAGACAGGAGCTTGGCGCACTGCCGTCTACTACGAAATCACGAGAGAGACATTCTACTCCTTGCATACATAAGGGCGTGAGCGAAGTGCCCTTGCGAGACAAGAGATGAATATAGGGAATTCGTTACAGAAAAAGAGCTGACAATGCATCGCCTCATGCAAATTACTTTGAAGAAATGCATCCCTCTAAATAAATAAATTTTAAAACAATGCAATATTCTCCACCACAATACCTTGAAGAAGTGTATAATAGGCGTAGATTAAACTTTGAAGAGATGCTGAAATCAGATTGCAAAAAACTTGAAGAGATGCACGCTAAGCGATAAAATATTGGCTGAAGACAAAGGGAGACAGGGTATGTATTTTAGACGAAAAGCCTATGATCAGCTTTTAGCTTGGAAAAAGGATTACGCGGACTCATACGCGATACTGATTGAAGGAGCAAGACGAGTCGGGAAGACAACACTCGCAGAGGAATTCGCGAAAAATGAGTACAGTTCCTATATTTTGCTTGATTTTGCCAATGTTTCAGATACTGTAACCTCTTGTTTCGATGACGTACACGACTTGGATATGTTCTTTCTTAGACTGCAAGCGGCAACAGGCATTGATTTAATCAAGAATGATTCCGTCATCATCTTTGATGAAATTCAGCTATTCCCCAAGGCGAGACAAGCGATAAAATATTTGGTCAAGGATGGACGATTTCACTACATCGAAACGGGTTCGCTGATTTCCATCAAGAAAAATGTTAAGGATATCCTAGTACCGTCCGAAGAGATGAAACTTTCGTTATATCCCTTGGATTTTGAGGAGTTTTCTCTTGCTATAGGAAGCAAGACTTACGAGCATAGCAAGACGTTTTTCATGCAGAATATCTATGTGGATCAAAAACTAAATCGACAATGGATGCGCGACTTTAGAGTCTATATGGCGGTGGGAGGCTTGCCGCAGGCAGTAAAAGCCTTCGTAGAAGGACGAAGCTTTTCTGAAATTGATAAGGTAAAGCGTAGCATCATACAACTGTACGAAGATGACTTCAGGAAGATCGATCCTTCGGGCAGAATTTCTGCCATGTTCCATTCCATTCCTGCACAGTTATCGCGTGATACAAAAAGATTTCTGATATCAGATGCGCTTGGAAAGAGAAAAAATAAGAGCGACGAAAACTTAATCTATGACTTGGTTGACAGTAAGACAGTCCTAATATCACACAACACAACAGACCCAAGGGTAAGCTTGTCAAGCACAAAGTCATTAGATAGTTACAAATTGTATCTAGCGGATACAGGATTGTTTTTGACCCTTATGTTTACTGATCGTCCCGAGATACAGAACAATCTATATTCTAAAATGCTATCCGATAAATTGCCCGCCAATTTAGGATATCTCTATGAAAATGCTGTTGCCCAAGTCATTGCATCAAGCGACAGGGAGCTGTACTACCACACTTGGGAAAAGGAAAAAAGCACCCATTACTACGAAATCGACTTTTTGTTGTCAAAAGGCACCAAAGTATCGGCAATAGAAGTCAAATCATCGGGGCAGGGCGAGTACAAGTCCTTAACAAAGTTCAAAGAAAAATTCTCACAATCGGTTGAGGATATTATTTTGCTTTCTCAGAAAGAGATAAATCGAAAAGGAGCAATTAAATTCCTGCCGATCTATATGGCTCCATTTCTCGCCGAACGAATTTAACGGACATGTGGAGTTTTACCCTATGCTATACGTCGTTTCTACCGTGTTATTCGTGCTAAGCAGGATGTGTTGCACCGTGCACTGGCCGTCAAAAACCTTTTTAATCTTGGGCAGATCCGCTTCGTCTATGTCACCGGAAAAAGTCAGCGCGACCTTGTAGTCAGCGTAGTAAGGTCCGCGGCGGCCATCCCGCTGAACGTCGAAACTGACCTCAACTCCAACCGTCACATCCATCTTGCGAGCGCTAAAGTACGCGGAACAGACGAGAGCCTTACATCCTCCCAACGCAAAGGCCACCATGGCTCCCGGCGTCGGCCCTTCAGGCTGATACCCCTCAGCGGGATAGTCGATAATGAGATCGTAACCGTCAACGCTGGCTTCAAACTTGCTCGTTCCCGGTTTCACCATACCTAAAACTCTTTTTAAACTTGACATTATAAGTACCTCCTTCGGGGAAAGTATATGAACAAAGCTGATCCAATGTTGTACCAAATGCACTGTCAACTGATATGTCCCGTGCGATGAAGGGCAAGAAAAAGCCGCCGCAAGACGGCGATCAAAGCGACATCATAGGCACAACGACCCCCGAAGAGTTGATTAAAACGATCCACTTGAGTCAATCGCACATGACGCTCATCGATTCGTATAGTTTCACACTGATGATTGACTCGGGTCAAGGTTATCTGGCAGGGTCTTTCACCGACAAAGTGGGACAGCACCGTTGTGAGTACGTCGAGATAGACGACTCCGACAGCGAGCGACTCGTCCGTGCATTTGTCCACGACCGCTACTATTACGCATTAATAGGCAGGAAAGACGATTCAAACGAAACAGGCGGGTATCCCGGTGTCGTCTATGATGAGACAACTGACTCATTTACCGTATCATTCCGCGGGGTTCGTGAAAGCTTTTATCCTATCTACGGGGTCTTTGACGAGACAAACGAGGATTTACACATCGTCTTCCGCGAGCTGGTAAAAAAATACGGTGAATGACGGCATCTAACGTCGAGCTGTCAAAATCTGTCCGGAGATCGATCATTTGTTTCAGAGAATGATCAATAACAGCACGTGTAACCCTGATGCTCCAACTCATTTAAGGACATATCTATAGACAGAAACACCATCTTCTTTGCCAATCACCTTCTTAAAAGCCTCCATTATCACGTTTGCCTTTCATAGTTAGAATATGCTAACTTATCTTTGCTTTCCAGAGTTAGTAAAGTCTAACCAGAGATGGCGGACAGGTGATCTATGCTGGATAAATTGCTTTTTCGATACATCGGCAACGCAAAGAAGTACATCATCGTCAGCGTTTTGCTGATGATGTTGAAAGTTGTCGGGAGTTTCTCCATCGCTCTTGCACTTGGACAAATCATTCAGAGTCTCTTCTTGCAAACGTCGGTCAACTATATAATCGCTTTTCTTATCTTTTTGCTCGGCTTCGTTCTAAGGTCAGGCAGCCTCTACCTCGTCACACGGTACCAGACAAAAATAACGGGAGAAGTCAAAACAACTCTCAGGACTGAGATGATTTCAAAGACCATGCGCATCGGTCCGTCCTACTTGCATTACACATCGACGGCAAACATGATCAACATGGGTTCCGACACGATTGAACAGCTTGAGAATTATTACGGACGTTTTCTTCCGCAATTTTTCGGCAGTTTCGGCATGAGCCTGGTGACTTTCATCGTGTTGCTTCCGCTCAGTCTCTCCTCAGCCCTATTGTTTTTAATCTTGGCGCCTATCATCCCTCTGATGCTAAAAGCGATCTTGGAAATGGTCGCACGCAAACAGAAAAAGTATTGGGGCACTTACCAAGATGTGGGGCAGTTGTTTTTAGATAGCCTGCAGGGTATGACGACATTGAAAATTTTCTCGGCCGATGAGAAGAGAGCGGAAGAAATTCACAAAAAATCGGAAATATTTCGCATTGAAACGATGAACATCTTGCGGATGCAGTTGAGATCGATCACGCTCATCGAGTGGATCGCTTACGGCGGAAGCATTGCCTTGATGGCCGTAGGGTTGCCGGGTATTTCTTTCACGACCGGAAACGTCACGGCGATGGTTGTGCTCGTTTTCATGTCCATGGAAGCGTTCAGTCCGATGTCAACTTTGACGTCCAGCTTCCATGTCGCCATGACGGGGGTCGCGGCGGGAAGGAAATTAATCGACTTTTTCGCTCTGCCGGAGCAAGACGAAAAAGACAAGAACGAGATCAGGTATGACGCGGAAGATATAACCATCAACAATCTCACTTTTTCCTATCCGAAAAGCGAGCGCCGTGTCTTGGAAAGTGTCAGCGCCACTTTTGGGAAACCCGGATTTACAGCAATCGTCGGCGCCTCCGGATCGGGAAAATCCACGCTTGTTCGACTCATCGCGGGACAACTTGACGGCGGCGAAGAAGCGATTTACTGGGGCAATCGTGCCTATTCGACGTATAAAAAGCAATCGGTGGCAGAGAACATGATTCGCATTTCGCACGATGCCCATCTCTTCGAGAAAACAGTGCGGCGTAATTTAATGATGGGTAAGAAAACAGCCACAGACGACGAGTTGATCGACGCACTCAAGACAGTTCGCCTCTATGATGAAATTGAACACCGCGGGGGGTTAGAGTTAGAGATCAAGTCAGGCGGCAGCAATCTATCAGGCGGACAGAAACAACGACTCGTGCTCGCCAGAGCCCTTTTACGCAATGCCAAAGTATACGTTTTCGACGAGGCGACTTCCAACATCGATATTGAGAGCGAGTCTGTCATCCTGCAAGCCATGAAAAACATGGCGCAAGATCACATCGTGATTCTCGTCTCGCACCGCCTCTACGCTGGTAAAGACGCAGAAAAGATCTACGTTCTGGATGACGGCAAGATTGTGGAGGAAGGGACTTTCGAGGAACTGCTCGAGCGCGGAGGCGTGTACCGACAATTATGGCAAGCACAAGCGCGCTTTGAAACAGAAGATCGGCAGAGCTTATACGATACGTCATCGAAATCAGAGGTCCACTCATGAAAAAGAGAAGCTCGCTCAAGATCATGCTCGACTTAATGATTCTGGCAAAGGTTCACACACGCGATCTAGTGACGGCGACTCTTGCCGGCGTCATATCCTTTTTCTCAAGTACGGGGATCGCCGTGCTTGCCGCACTCTTGATTGTCAGCGTGGGCGGATTCATAGACGTACCCTTTTCAAAAATCATTATGTGGATGGCTGTACTCGCCTTTATAAGAGGAATTACCAGATATTTGGAACAATACATGAACCACCTAGTCGCCTTTCGCGTGTTGAGTACGTTGCGCGACAAAGTCTTTTCCGCCGTCAGAAAACTGGCGCCGGCAAAAATTGAAGGAAGCAATAAAGGCTCCCTCATCTCGATGATCACGAGCGATATAGAGCTCATTGAAGTCTTTTACGCGCATACGATTTCCCCGATCTCGATTGCCATCATTTGCGGAATCACATATATTGTGCTGATTGCGCTCTATTCGCCCGCCATCGCCTTGGTGACTTTGATCTCTTATCTCATCATGGGCGTCGGCTTGCCGATCCTCTTCTCCAAATGGTCGAAAAACATTGGACGCATCCTTCGCCGGAAGATCGGCGGTCTCAATAATATTTTCCTCGATCTGTTGCGCGGTATCACGGAGATCATGCAATTCGCCTATCGTAAGAGAGCGATTCGTGTCATCGAAAAGACAAATAAATCTCTGGTGGAGCATCAGGCCGTACTGATCGAGCAGCTGGCATTGCTCTTGGCATTGGAAGACGTCATCGTCGTCTTGACGATCTGTGCCGTGATCTTGATCGGTATCTGGACGGGACTCGCTCCTGCCATCCTTTTACCTCTAACTTTCGGCATTTTCTTCAGTTTCCCCGCCATCGCCAACGTCGCATCGCTCGGCAACGGTTTGTCACAGTCGTTATCGTGTGGCGAACGCGTCCTAAATCTTCTCGAAGAAAAGCCCGTAGCAGATGAAGTGACGAACGGTATCGAATTGAATCTGGAACTCGCTACCGATCCGCTGATCGTCGTGAACGACCTTTCCTTTTCATACGGTGACCGGCTCGTCCTTGAGAATTTTAATCTCAAAGTAGCACAAGGTGAATTTCTGGGTATTCGAGGAGAAAGCGGCTGTGGGAAATCGACATTGCTCAAACTCATGATGTATTTTTGGCCTTTGGAGACCGGCGAGATTCTTATTTCGGGACACTCCGTTCAGAAAATAAACACGCAGTCACTGTGGCACAACATCAGCTACATGACGCAACACACTGAATTTTTCGAGGGCACGATCAGGGACAACTTACTGATCGCTAAACAGAACAGTACAGAAGCGGAAATGCGTGACGCTCTTGATAAAGCCGCCATCTTGGACTTCGTTGACAACTTGGAGCACGGCTTGGATACGACCCTCGCGGAGCTGGGCGACAACTTCTCCGCAGGTGAGAGACAGCGCTTCGGGCTTGCGCGCTGTTTCCTAAAAGACACCAAAATCCTGCTCCTCGATGAACCGACCAGCAACCTCGACACGCTCAACGAAAACATCATATTGGACGCCCTGAAATGCAACAGCGACGGCAAGACGGTGATCTTGGTCAGCCACCGTGAAAGCTGTTTCAAGATTTGTGATCGCGTGATCGATATGTAGAACAGTGATCGCGCGATGCCCGCATGGGGCGACCCGATAGACGTTTGAAGCGATCAATCTATAACCATACGCATAAACAACGGCAGGAGGGAAAATGAAAAGCTTTCGATTTCAAGCATTTACGGTAAAAGATATCGTGTTTTTGGCCGTCATTACGGCCGTCACGTTGCTGGCATCAGGCCCATTCGCGCCGATCGTGATGACCGCGTCGAAGATAGGGCCGCAGGCGTTCGCCATGGCATTGCCTTTTGCGCTTGTCACATCGATCGGATTGCGCAAAGTCAAAAAGAGCGGCTCTTTGCTCATCATCGGCATCTTTTCCGGGCTCGTTTTGTTGCTGATGGCGCCCGTTATGTTCTTCAATCAATTCACAGGCAGTCTTTTCTCCGAGAGTCTCGCCTTGCTTCTTTTTAAGAATTATGAAAACAGAAAAACCGTCCTCATGAGCTCTGGTTTGTTCGCCTTTTTCACGCTTCCTTCGACAGCTGTCGTCAATATCCTCGCGAAGGGAAAATCGATTTCAGAACAAATCGGGAACCCCGTTACGTTCGCCCTGTTTACCTTGGGCGCCATCGCATTGGGTCTCATAGGCGCCATGATCGGGAACAAAATCGCCGACGAACTTCAAAAAGCAGGTAAAATGTAGGTTCCGCATGTGCAAGAGAACGCGAGACATCCACCCGATCTTGTCACTTATCTTCAGCCTTTTGCTGTTCGTAATGGGACTTTTGTTTGTCAAGGAGACTTGGTTTTGGATGTACGCCATTACTTTTTCCGTTCTTTTTCTTTTGTTCCGATACGAAAAGTTGATGCTCAAACTCATTCCGTTCGTACTCGTTTTCGGTCTCGTCATGGGAAGCTTGACGCTTATAAACGGAAGCATGCAAGACGCACTGTACGCCATTTACCGGGTACTCGCCCTAGGCTTGGCCGGGGTGCTCAGCATGAGCATCAGGCCGATCCGTCTCGTTCGTTCCCTCAATCAGCTGCGCGTCCCTCGCTGGATCAGCTTGGGACTGTTAATCGTCATTCGGTTCATACAGATCTTTCGCGAAGAGATCAGGCGTATCAGGCAGGCCATCGCGCTGCGGGGCATTCGATTCGCCTCAACGCCCGCCTTGTGGAGCAGAGCCTTCTTCATCCCTCTTACCGTTCGCATGCTGAGTATTTCTGAGGGATTGGCGACGTCACTTGAAACACGAGGTTTCTCTACGGATTCGGAGGGTAGCTCGTTTGAAGTCATCTGCTTTAAAGGCAGGGATCTCGCTTTCTCAATCCTGTTCCTTACGTGTCTGACTGTTTATGTTTATCTGTTTCTGCGAGGGCGTTAAATGAGCTGCGCCGTAGAAGTTGTCAATTTGTCCCTGTCATATGATTTCTCGGAAGAAAAAACAAACCGAGAAAAGCAATGGATTTTTAAAGACCTGAACTTTAAAATCACGGAAGGCGATTTCATTATGATTACAGGCCATTCAGGCTGCGGAAAATCGTCACTGATCAACATGATCAATGGGGTCATCCCGAATCTAAAAAAAGCCGATGTACAAGGCGACATTTACATTCACGGACACTGCGTGACGAATAGCCCTGTCAGAGAGCGCACAAAAGCGGTCGGCAGCGTATTCCAGAACCCAAGAGAACAGATCATCTTCGATCAAGTGGCGGACGAAATTGTTTTCCCGATGGAGAATATCAACGAAACGCCGCAAAGAATGCGCGACAAGCTGAACTCATTATTGAGTATGACAGGTTTGTCGGCCGATGCCCAAACAGATACCCTGTCGGGCGGCGAAAAGCAGAAATTGATGACAGCGTGCACTCTTGGCATGGGACAGAAGATCTTGCTCTTGGACGAACCCTTAGCCAATATGGACGCCCGCTCGGCAAAGGAGTTGTTAGAACTTTTGAAGCGATTATCTGACGAGGATGGTTACACCGTCATTTTGTCGGAACATCGTCAGGAACTCGTTCTACCGTACGTCGACAAAATCTTTTTCTGTGTGAAGAGCACCGACGAAAACGTGGAGATGACACTGGAAATTCGAGACAAAGCGGAAGATTATGCGTGTGACCTCTCATCTCTCTCCGACCGCACATCACGGGAAAAAACAAATGTGGCTGCCGACGCGAAGCAGGTATTCTCCGTTGAAAACATTAATTATCAAGTCGGTGATCGAGTCTTGTTTGAAAACTTTTCCTGGCAGATAAATAGAGGTGAAGAATGGGTTATTCTCGGTGAAAACGGTTGCGGCAAAACGACCTTGCTCAATTTGCTGTTCGGCTTTGTACGACCGACTTCCGGCGCGATCGTTTCACCGTACAGCAAAAAGCGTAACAAAAGAAAAATCGGTTACGTCCTGCAAAACCCTGACTACCAGCTTTTTATGCCGCGCGTCAAAGACGAGCTGTATTTGAATGCCAGTTCTCCCGAATTCGTGGCACAGCTGATACGACTCTTCGGCTTTGAGCATATGCTAGAACGTCACCCTCTCAGTCTCAGCGAAGGACAAAAAAGAAAACTTGGATTCGCTTGCATCATTGCCAACGAACCTGAAGTCCTGTTTCTGGACGAGCCGACCGTCGGTCTTGATGATGAAGGCATGGAACAACTATTGTACGCCTTGCAGATCCTCAACGAAAAAACGGGCAACGATCGCACGATCGTAACAGTCAGCCACGATAAGAGAGCCATCCCCTACTTAGGCGATCACTTCCTCGTTCTTAGCCATTGCGAACCGTACCTCCAGTTTTGCAATAATAAAACGCCGCCGACATCCGAACTCCCCGCTCCAATGCTGACTGAGCGAGCGATTTAGAAAGCTTTGGAGTTAGAGACGGTTTGATCAAGGCATTGGACGAGTTGTGTCGGAGCCGGAGTTAAACAAGCTGCTAGCTTAAAGGAATACCTACGGAATGTGACTCGATATTCGATTTGACAAGTCAGAGTGGTCTTTGCTAAGATTACGTGGCGCTGATCGTTCGATTACGCACCCGGACGACATGCTTGCGCGGGATTAACTCAGTGGTAGAGTGTCACCTTGCCAAGGTGAAAGTCGCGAGTTCGAATCTCGTATCCCGCTCCAAGAAGGATGACCGGACAGTTCACTGCCGGTCATCGTGCTATAGGGCACCATAGCCAAGTGGTAAGGCAGAGGTCTGCAAAACCTCTATTCTCCGGTTCAAATCCGGATGGTGCCTCCAATCTGGAACCACCCAGCTCGTGCGAACTGGGTGGTTATTCTGTTCTATGGACTTGCTTTCTGTTTATCGTGATCGAATTACCTGCGTATGTTTTATTGGAGAGGGTACGGGCACTACGAAATCGATAGCAGAGCTAATAAAATGGTGCAGTATTATCATAAGTTTTGGCTTAAAGACAGGAATATATACTGGCAGAGACGGTCGACCTCAAAAATGGATGAATTGTTTCGATTATGCAAAAACAGGCCGATACATCCAAGAGTCTGGACCTTTGACATCTAAAAATACCAATCAAAATTTTTTCAAGAACTCTTCTAATGGTTGGACAGATATTACTGAGGTCTTTTGGAGTTAATCATTTTATCTACTTGCTAATATCGCACAAACTAAAACTCAAATGAGCAAAATTAGCAAAATACATACTAGAGTCCGATCCGATAATTCCACTCCATTTTACTGAGCAATTGCACAACACACAAAATCATTCGACAACCGTTTTAGGATCACCGTATTCTCGCTTCATGGCCTCCACCGAAACGACCCACTGCTTACCAAATTTACAGGCATCAATTCCGTTTATTAATTTTCCATAGGAAATCGCCTTGCGGAGCGTACTTTCATTCAGTCCCCATAGCTCGGTAGCATCAGTAAATGCCATAAGTCCGTCAAAGGGCGTCTCGACCGTTTCGCCATTTTCAAAGAGTTCATCACACGAAAGATCAAGCTCATCGCTCCATACAATGCCGTATCCGCCCACGTCGACCTCTACATCATAGAAGAGCAAGGGTGATTCCTCCAATTCCTTGAATTGAGGCCATTTGTTAAACAAAGGCTTTATATCATAAATTTTGCTAACGCCCTCTGCAAATTGAACACCTAGGCGCAAATCCGGGAGAGGAGTAATCGCTTTTACCTTATGAAACATGATATCAACTCCTTATTCCAGCGGGGCAAGTTTCTTAAACTCTTGAGTTTCCCACATATACAAAAGATCGTTCTTGTTGATAAGCACCCACTCACGAACCATCGCTAGAGCTTTAGGCGGCAAGTGACCTTCTAAAACATCATTTGTCTGAATATCAACGGCAGCCATATCCTCATCGTATAGAGCGTGTATATGCGGTGGATTATGTTCCGCCTGCTGAAAATACATACGAATAACGATTCCGTAAAACCTTGCTAATACCGGCATAACTGACACCTTTCTTGTTATTCTTCACCTGCATTTTATCACGAAATCGTGATAAAAACAATATCTTTTGTTGCACGGAAATCTAGGCCTGCATCTGTCATCAATAAATCGCAGGCTGTACCGCCGATCATCGTATACTGCTCCTCTTGGTCTCGCAACCATTCTCTGAAGCTTTCAATTCCTCTTACCATCGATATCTCTCCACAGCTGAGCAAGCATTTCTTCTACAATTTCTTCTACCCTTTCATCTCGGTCTTCCCGTAGAGCAAGAGCGACTTTCTGCATCTTATATCGCGCATGAATAAAGTTGGGGATATTACTCAGTTTTTCTCTTACAAATGCCGGATTGCGGCAACCTCGAGAGACGGGAAGGATAGAGTCTCCTGTGAATCCTTGTTCGTGATATAATGCTATTACTAAATAGGTCAATTACTTGAGGGAAATGGTAAATGTTGATAGAGCGAAATATATATCTTCAGCGGCTGATCGACCGAAAAGAAAACGGCATGATTAAGGTCATTACGGGAATAAGACGGTGCGGAAAATCTTACCTGTTGTTTAACATTTATCGTGATTGGCTGATAAATTCCGGTGTTTCCGAAGACCATATTATCATGGTCGGACTCGACGACGAGCAGAATGAGGAATTGTTGAATCGAAAGCTGCTTGGCGAGTATGTCAGGAACAAAATCACCGATGAACGTACCTATTACATTGTATTGGATGAAATTCAGCTAGTCGAAGGATTTGAAAAACTACTGAATGGTTTGAACCGCATTAAAAACGCAGACATCTATGTCACGGGAAGCAATTCGCGATTTTTGTCGAGCGATATATTGACAGAATTTCGCGGTCGCGGGGACGAAGTCAGGATTTATCCACTCTCGTTCTCGGAATTCTACTCTGTTTTCAACGGGACGAAAACAGAAGCATGGAGAGAATACAGTCTTTATGGAGGAATGCCGCAAATCGTTGAGCAACGCAGACCGGAGCAAAAGGAGAAGTTTCTCAAAAATTTATTTAAGAAAGTATATTTGGATGACATCATCAGCCGCAACAACTTGCGCGGCGACAACATCATGGATATTCTTGTGAATATTCTAGCCTCCTCCGTAGGTTCAAATACTAATCCGAATAAATTGGCTAACACGTTTGTCAGTAATGGATATAAGGGCGTATCAAACAAGACCATTGCAACTTATATCGATTGTCTTATCGACGCTTTCTTGATTTCAAAGGCGAGTCGCTACGATGTTAAAGGGAAAAAATATATTTCGACTCCAAGCAAATACTACTATTGCGATGTCGGACTTAGAAATGCAAGACTGAAATTTCGTCAGTATGAGATAACACATCTGATGGAAAACATTATTTATAACGAGCTCTTGATACGTGGCTATTCCGTGGATGTAGGTATTGTTACCCACGACGAAAAAAACAAAAAAGGAAAGATCACACGCAAACAGCTCGAAGTTGATTTCGTCGCTAATAGAGGAAGTCAGCGATATTATATCCAGTCCGCCTTCGCGATACCGGATTTGAAAAAAATGAATCAGGCACAAGCTTCGCTTGTAAAAATACCGGATTCATTCAAAAAAATAATTGTTGTTGCCCATGAGACACCTCTCTGGCGCAACGAACATGGTATCACAATCATGAATATTTACGACTTTTTGCTGGACAGAGACAGCTTGGATCATTGATTCGTACCCAAAACTGAGCGGTGCACCCGATTTTAAAAATGCACCCAAACTCAGGTTTAGCACCCCAATGCACTCAAGTCATACTTTTGTTATAGGGAGTGCGGAGACTTATCGTGTGATAAGATTTTTCTATCAAGAGACAATGATGAGAAACAGCAACTCCTAAACGGTATTCGCGATACACACAGAAAAAAGGAGGTCTTATGGCCATAAAATGCCCTTCATGCGGAGGCCACATGGCTTTCAATGTGCCCACTCAAGCCTTGAAATGTCGTTACTGCGACAACGATATGCAAATTGATGATTACAGTCTTTCAAACGAAGCGGAAACGGACAAAGACACATACACGGTAACGATATACAAATGCCCGAACTGTGGAGCCGAGCTTACCGCTCCGGACGATCAAACGGTAGCTTACTGCTCATACTGCGGAGGTGAGTCCAATCTCACAATGAAACAGGAAGAGGCAATACGACCCAAGCGGATCGTTCCGTTCAAGATTTCCAAGGAAAAGGCTGTCGAAACTTATGAGAGTGCCCTTGCGTATTATCTCTATGTCCCGAAAGAATTAAAAGATGGTGAGCATCTCAACAGCTTTAGAGGGATATACATCCCTTATCTGAGTTATGAGGTTGATATTCCAGACAACGCATTTAGGTTGAAAGCAACAAGGGACTATACAGTCGGTAAATGGGATTACCACGAGGTGTATGACTTAGACACCGAAATAGGCGGAACCGTAAAGGGCATGAGCTTCGATGCATCATCTTCATTCGATGACAGCATTGCCCGGGAGATTTCTCCTTTTGATACAACGGATGAGGAAGACTTCAGGGAAGCATACGTCGCAGGGTTTTATTCAGATAAACTGACTACTCCCCCGGAGACCTACGGCGATATGGTTGAGGATATGGCCATAGATGCCGTCTACAACGGCATTGGTGAAAGAGCAGGGTATGTTGACGTAATGGTTCCGAAAGATTATTCGGAGAGGAAAAGACAGACTGGCGTTGACGGGCACAGGCACAGGGTTGATCTGTTTCCCGTTTGGTTCCTGACCTGGAAGAATAAGGGTAGGGTGGCATATTCCGTGATGAACGGTCAAACAGGAAAACTATCGATGGATATCCCGATAAACACGAAAGCATTCTTCAAGGTTTCGGGCATTGCATCAGTTATCTTATTTGTTATTTTGTCGCTACTTCCGATGTTTATACTGCCGAAGACAATTTCTTGGGTGGCTGCGGTTTTCCTGACAATATCTTCTATCGTGTTCTCTCGCGAAATTTCGAAAATCTACTATAGAGAGAATCATATTTTTGATATTGGAAATGTGAATATCAAGGTCAAGAGAGAGAAACTCAAAAAGAAAAAGAAAAAGATAAATGCGAAATCTCCCGGGAAGAAGAGCGCTGTTCTTGCAAAGCTGATTGCATTTATCATCTTGGTAGCGGCCTTATATTTCCTATCCGCCGGCATGTTGGATAGCGTCGAAAACAAGACGAACTCGGTAGTCTACGCCATCACGTTGCTCATCCAGATCATCCTCTTTATAAAGACGACGAATAGAGCCAAAAAAATAGAAAAAAAGACAGCGCCTATACCGATGCTGGCTGGAATCATCGTGCTCGGAATAGGACTGACAATAGGGATAAAAAACCCCGTATACGACTATTGGTATTACGGCATGGCCATTCTCTGTTTACTCGGTATGCTGGCGAATATGATTTCAATGATTAATTATTTGAACTATCTAACCACCAGACCGGTACCGGACTTTTTCAGAAGGGAGGGCGCGGACCATGGAAAATAGAAAAAGAGCTCCGGTCATTCTGTTGCTCGCAGTTATCCTTGCGTTTGTGTTCGCCATTCCCACCTCCGCGGATGAAGAAGGCGTTATACAATACACCGCCGAGAACGGCAATATGGTCGTAATCCATGACGCGGCAGGGCTTCTCAGCGAAGGAGAAAAGGAGAGCTTGCTCGAGAATATGAAAAGCGTGACAGAGTACGGACACGCCGCCTTCATCACCATCAATGAAAATTACGAGTCAGCGGATTCATATGCAGAAAGCAGATATTACAAACTTTTTGGTGAGCAGTCGGGCACCCTCTTCCTGATCGACATGGACAACAGAATGATTTGGTTCTATTCGGACGGTCGATTTGCAAAGTTAATCAATAACACGAAGTCAAACGAGATTGCGACCAATATCTATAAATACGCTTCCCGAGAAGAATATTATGAATGTGCTAATGAGGCTTTCAGCCAAGTTCTCATCATCCTGAAAGGTGGGAGGATATCCACCCCGATGAGGTATGTGACAAACGCGCTCATGGCCATATGTCTCGGACTCCTGTTTAACTTTTTGCTCGTTACATTCAACCGAAGAAGAACGGTTTCAATAAAGAAGACAGACACGGCACACGTCATAGGAGGCGGCGGCCTCGGGGAAAGAACCGATTTTATCAAGAATGTGACCGCGACAATGATATCGCAAAGAAGGACGCGCCACAAGGAATCATCTTCCGGCGGAGGCGGCGGGAGCTCCGGCGGTGGTGGCGGAGGAGGCGGCGGAGGCGGGAGTTCCGGCGGCCACTCGTTCTAAAGCCTACCGGAGATATGATAACACATAACAACAACATGACATCCGTATTCCATTTTTGCACCTAATGCAGACTTTCAATCGAAAACCCGGTCACCGCATGCTTGCGGCGCCGGGTTTTCCAAAGAAACGGACGCTTGGCTTTAAGTTTTTCGAGGGGCACTACAAATTAACAGCAACAAACCGAGTGCGCCCTGTGGGCTCTTGGAACACGATCAATTCTCTTTCTCATGTTCACAAAAAGCGCCGAGAACCGATCCGTTTGATATTACTTAAAATTTGAAGACCGTCTCGCGGATATTCTCGACGATGACTTTCCCCTCGCGAATGACGTACGGTCTGTTCGGAGCGAGCGCGATCGCCTCACGGATGTTCTTGGCTTCGATCAGGACAAGGTTGGCGTCACAGCCTTCTTCGAGTCCGTAGGAGGGAAGGTTCAAGACCTTATTGGCGTCCGTCGTGATCATGTCGAAGACTTTTTCCAGCTCGTGCGGCAGACTCATCTGGGCGGCATGGACGGTGACATTGGCGACCTGGAGCATGTCCGCGCACCCCAACGGGTAGAACGTGTCGTTAACACAGTCTTGTCCGAAGCTGACGTTGACGCCGGCTTCAAGCAGTTCCTTGACGCGCGTGATGCCGCGGCGGATCGGCTGTTTGTCAAGGCGACCCTGAAGCATCAAGTTGGTGACAGGGTTTGTAATCATATGGATACCGGCCCGCGCGACCTTGTCGATGACATAGGCGGCGTAGTGGTCATCGTACGCCGCGAGAGCGCACGTGTGTCCCGCAGTGACGCGGCCGTGCCAGCCACGCTTGATCGTCTCGTCCGCAACCATTTCAAGCGTCCGGTAAAAGGGATCATCCGTTTCATCGACGTGCATGTCGATGTCGGCGTCGTACTTTTCTGCAAGATCGAAACAGAATTTGACATGGGCGAGGCTATCATCCGGGGTATTCTCGTTTGCAGGCATCCCGCCGACGATGTCGCATCCCATCTTCATCGCTTCTTCCATCAACACGTCACAGCCCGGATCCTTCAAGATACCCTCTTGCGGGAATGCGACAAGCTGTAACGTCATTCTGTCGCGGTAGCGTTCGCGGAGCGCCAACACGCCCTTGAGCGGTTTGAGTCCGCCGATCGTATCGATGTCAACGTGCGTGCGCATGGCCAGTGTCCCGTTCATCAGCGCAAGGTCGAGAACCGCCCCGGCTCGCTCAATGACATCTTCGTCCGTATACGTTTTCTTTCGATCCCAGATGATCTCGATCGCTTCCGTCAACGTGCCGCTCACGTTCTTGCGTACGGTATCGAGGATGTTGACCTTATCGAGATGAATATGAGGATCGATGAATGCGGGGACGAGCAGATTCCCCTTTGCGTCGATCGTCGTGTCAGCTTTCTTGTCGAGTCCCTGTCCGATAGCGGCAATTGACTTGCCTTCGCAGTAGACATCCCATAAACCTTCGCGCCCCCGCAGGGTGCAGTGTTGAATAAGTAGTGACATAATGGCTCCTTTCTCTACCCTCGCGTATAGTTCTCAATTGTTTTTTATCGTCATGACCGCCTTACACATCGAAGCATGTTCGGCGGTCATGATTTATATTCTACAGCAGTCTCAGACGTGACCTCATTTGCATAACGAGCACGCAATCCGGATATCGATAACACTATTTTGCCAATGTTTTGGCCGCCTTCTCGATAGCATTTGTGATCGGAATATAACCGGTACAGCGACAGAGATTTCCTGCGATAGCATGCCGGATCTCGTCACGTGTAGGAGTCGGGTTTTCCATAAGAAGAGCATAAGCGCTCATAATGAATCCCGGCGTACAAAAACCGCACTGAACGGCATCGCCTTCGACGAAGCATTCCTGTATAACGCGTCCGATCTCATCATCGCGCATGCCTTCGATGGTCAGAATCTCGGCATCCTGCATTTGGCCAGCGAGTACGAGGCAACTTGTGACGGCTTTTCCGTTCAGAATGACCGTGCAAGCGCCACACTCGCCCACACCACAGCCTTCTTTCGTACCCATGAGACCTAGATCTTCTCGAAGCACATCCAGCATCCGCTTCCCCGGATCGGTTTCTACGGTGTACGGTTTTCGATTCAAGATAAATGACAGTTTGATGTTAGACATGGGTACCCTCACTTTAGTATATCGGCAAACAGCTTGCGCAATGAACGCTCGCTGATGTTGCGGCAGACGGGCTGCTTGTAGATGGTCGATTTGCGAATGCCTGCAATCTCAGGAATTTTGTCCGACAGTGCTTTCGCAACGCCTATGATATCTTGTTCGCTCGGGCGCTTGCCGACGAGCATTGCGCTGATGTCCGGGAAAAGCATAGGACGCGGGAACGTTGCGCCGACCGTCATGTCAAAGCGTGTAACAACGCCGTTATTGTCCATTTCCAGAAGCGTAGCTACCGTCATACGAGAAATGGAGAGAACTTTGCGACGTCCGACCTTGACGTAGTCATAGCGAACGTTGGGCGACTGCTTGGGGACACGAATCGTTGTAATAAGATCGTTCTGCGCGAGATTCGTTTTGTACGGTTTTGTGAAAATCGCCGTCATGGGTTCGACACGCGCCTCACCATCGCGTTCAATGACCAGTTCCGCATGCAACACGGCGAGCGCCGACATGGTATCAGCCGCGGGAGACGCGTTGGCCAGATTGCCGCCGATGGTGGCGCGGTTACGCGTTTGAAGCGATCCGACAGCTCCACAGGCTTCCGCGAGAATGGGAGCGTACTGTTTTACCAACGGATCATGAGAGATCGCCTCATGTGTTGTACACGCGCCAATCAACAGCATGTTCTCGGTTTCACAGACGCCGTGCAGCGCCTCGACCGGGAAAATATCGATAACGGTACAGTCTTTGTAAACATCGTCTTCGCGACCGTTGACAAGCACATCGGTTCCGCCGGCCAGAATAGTGATCGGGCCGTCCGCAGCTTTGGCAGCTTCGTGGAAAGCCTCTACCGTTTTGACCTGTATATAATTACGTATTTTCATATGTCGTTCCGCCTTCCTGTCTTTACGCCTTATCCACGGCGGCAGATGCCGCGTCAACGTCACGCTGTTTGTCTATCTCTTGTGCGATTTCCATGACGCGCTCCAAGTTGAACGGAAGCTCTTTGATCGCACCGGGCTTACCAAGTGCCATATTCACGGCGCACGCGATCGCCGCAGCGGCCGGTTCGGTCGCCGGCTCACCAAGCGAGCGCCCCCCGAAAGCGGAACGCGGGTCGGGATGACCGTTCAGAATAGGCTCATTGGTATCCGGAACGTCCATAGCAGTCGGGAGCAAGTAATTGTTAAAGTTTAGATTGCTGATGGCGGCAGTTTTGTCGCTGTGTCCGAGATCTTCGATCAGCGCCATGCCTTGCCCCATGGTCAAACCACCGTATATCTGACCTTCAGCGAACTGAGGATTGATGATACGGCCAGGGTCGTGGCAACCTGCCATCTTGACAACGTGGACGGCACCCGTATCGAGATCGACTTCGACTTCAGCGGCATGGCACGAGTACGTATAGGAGTAGAAAGGTTCTCCATATCCTTTTTCCTCATCCCAGTCCGTGATAGGTATGGCGTACGTGCCGATGGCAGCAGGTGTCAGATTATACCCATAAGCAATATCGACAACCTCGTCGAACGAGAGATCGTATTCGCCAAAGCGAACTCGGTCGTCTTCGTAAGTGACCTCCCCGATGTCGTCACCGTACTTCATGGAAAGCCCCTGATTCAGAATCAGTTTAAGGCTTCTGCAAGCATCCGCGATGGCACCGCCGCCTAGCATGGTACCGCGAGAGGCGATACAGGCGCCGGTTGCGGGCGAGCGCGACGTATCGGTTTCACCCAAGGTGACGCGATCCAGTTTTACGCCCATGCCTTCTGCGACCATCATCATCTGCACAGTACGAAGCCCTTGACCGATTTCAACGAGACCGATATTGGTGTGAATACTGGCATCTTTCATAACTTCAATCAGCACGCGAGCGACGTCGAAGCCATTGCCGTCCGCGCCTACGCTTGCGCCGCGCATTGATGTGCTGATGCCGACACCGCGACGGACACGGCGCTTCGGATCTTTATTTTCTTCCTTGTACTGCTTGAATTTTCGATCAAAATCGATCGCTTCCGCTGCTTTTTCCATCACTTCGACGATTGAAACTTCATGAAAGTCCATCAAATGACCGCAGGGGCTGACGTCACCGTTCCTGAGAAGATTCTTACGACGGAATTCCGTAGGCGTCATACCGAGCTTGGCAGCCAGTGTGTCGATGGTATTTTCTAAGGCGAAGATGGATTGGGGCGTGCCGAAGCCACGCATCGAACCGGTATGATTATTGTTGGTCAGGACTGCCGTCGAGCAGGAGTGGACGTTATCAACATTATAAGGTCCAACGCCGAGAACAGCTGTTTTGTAAGCGACGGGCGGCGACATGTTGATATACGCACCGGCATCCAGTATAGATAACATGCGTAGCGCGGTCATCGTTCCGTCCTTTTTTGCGCCGATTTCTATGTCAAATTCAATTGGATGGCGCTTATAGCTTTCGCGAATGGATTCATCACGCGTCAGAGTGACTTGGGCGGGTCGTTTGGTTAGAAGCGCGATCAGGCTGACACGAATCGCGTTGGCCTCAGCCGTTTCGATTTTGCCGCCAAACGAACCTCCAACCGTGCTCGGTTTAAAGATGATTTGCGACATCGGGATGTTCAACATCCGGTGAATGGATATCCGCGCGTTATAAGGTGCCTGCATGGAGCCGTATACCGTGACTTCGTCCCGCATCGGGCTCGGTACAGCGGTAACCGATTCAGGCTCTAGGTACGCGTGCTCGACGAAATGAGTTTTATAATTCGTCTTGACGATGACCTCAGCTTCTTTTAACGCCGCCTCGGAGTCGCCTTTGTTTACATGGACTTCCCCACAGATATTATCCGGGTATTCCGGATTGATGGCGATATCACTTTCCATCGCCATTTTTGGTGAGGCGAGAACGGGCAGGTCCTCATAATCCGCATAAATGCGTTTTGCCGCCTCATTGGCCTGTTCCTGTGTTTCCGCAGCGACAACGGCGATGACATCACCAAAATAGCGCACACGGTCACATGCCAGGGCGTACTGATCTCTGAACAGTTCGCCGAACATCTTGGCGCCGGGAATATCCTTTCCCGTCACCACTTTGACAACACCGGGCATTTTCTCTGCTTCTCCGATGTGAACGGCTAGGAGTTTCGCATGTGCACGCTCACTGTAGACGTTCTTGCAGAAAAGCATATTGTTTAGACGGATATCGGCACCATACTGCGCCGTTCCTTCAGCTTTCGCCCAAGCATCAATTCTTTCAATGTTTTTTCCTAGAGTTGATGGTCTTTTCATGTCGTGCCTTCCCTTCTGACACTATTTGGATGTAGCGTGTAAGATTATTGTAACTAATTACATTGCTAATGTCTATTATTTATTCATAGTATTTTTGAGTTGTGAATGATCAACGCCAACTAAGCCGGATACTCTGATCGGGACATCGCTCAACGCAAAGTCCACAACCGTCACAACGCGACGTGTCGGCTACGATTTCCCCGTTGTCGTTACGCGTGATAGCCTCTTTTAGGCAACTTTGCTTACATAAAGTGCAATCCGTTCGTGTACAGGGTTTGCTGTTCGTTGCGACAAGTGTGCGCGGAACGATATCTTCGAAAGGTCGAAGTGACGCAAGGGCAGCGCCGCGGATATCGTCGATGCTCTTGTAGCCGTGCGACGCCATCCAGTTCTCCACAGAGGCAATAATGGAAGAAATGATATCGTAGCCGTAAAGCTGAATCACAGATGCGAGTTGTACCGCTGTCGCCCCCAACATGAGAAACTCCAGCACATGTTCGAAATGGAGAACACCGCCGGAACTGATGACCGGTAGCCGGGAATATTGGCGCAACATAGCCGTCATTGCCAAGGAGACGGGGCGGATATTCGTTCCCGTATAGCCGCCGTAAGTTGGCATCAAGACACGCTTTTTTTCAAGGTCGACGCCTAATAGTCCCTTAAGCGCATCGATGGCGCTGAAAGCGGAAACACCGGCATTCTCCAGTTCTTTTATAAAATACGGGGACGACGCCGATTCGTAGGATAGTTTGGCCATGACGGGGATATCGACTGTATCCACGAGGGCACGAATGAAGTCTTCCGTATCGGGAGAGTGATAACCGATTAGTTTGTTTCTTGAGCCAATGGGAGCGGATAGACTGATCTCAAGCGCATCGGCACCCATATTTTCCAGTTTCTTTCCTAGATAAGCCATTTCAGATGCTGATGTGCCCCAAATGCTGCAAATAATCTTTGCGTCTTTGCGGTCGATTCGATCAAGCACGCGCTCCCATTCTTCAAGATGGAGGTTGGAATAGAGCATGGTATTGAAGAGTTGCTGATCTTTCATGAAGAGACGCGGACTGATGCGTTGCCGTTCTTCAAGGCAGATGGTTTCGGTGATAACGGCGGCTGCTCCGGCATCGATGCATCGCTGGATCCCCTCAGCATTTCCAGCCCAGGGACCTGCCGCCGTGATGATCGCATTCTTTAGTGTCATGCCTGATAGATTCACATCGTATGCCATGTCGATTACCTCACCTTAGTCAAACCATTCGTAGATGTCTTGCGTGTTGCCGCACGATTCCCGAATTTTAAGTTTCGGCTGAAGAATCAGATCATGCGGCATGTCTACATAGGGTAACGTGCCCTCTATTTGGTCGATCAACATTCGCGCAGCGGCCATACCGAGTCTCTTTGAAGGAAGCTCAAGAGCTGTAAGCGCCGGAGAAAGGACGCTACAAACGGCAGAGTCGGTTAGGCTTGCAAGTGCCAAGTCGTCCGGAATGTTGATATGCGCATCGCGCGCCGCCTTCATTGCCCCGATCGCTTGCAGATCACTTGCGGCGATGAGCGCTTCCGGCATGCTTTTGCTTTGGATCAGCCGCTGTACAGCCAGATAGCCGCCTCGCACACTGTTTTCCGCTTGTGCAGACGAGAAAATGATGGTGTGCCCCGTATCACGTAAGGCGCGGTTAATTCCTGCAAATGCCTGTTCAGAAGTGTTACTATTCGCCTCATCAAAAAGAGCCATAATAATTTTGTGACCGAGCTCGATCAGATGCCGCGTCATACGTCGGGCGCCTTCTTCAATGTCTACGTAACAGAGTGTGTCACTGGTACAGACGCGATTCTTGCCGATGTGCACTCGCGGGAGCTCAAGATTTTGCATTAACAGTGTTTCTTCACCATTAAGCCGGGAATTGACTTGAATGATTCCGTCCACTTTGCGGTTGATCATCATGTCAACAAATTCTGCCTCGCGCGTAGGATAATTATTCGTCTGACCGAAGAGAACGGCATATTCTTTGTTGCCCGCTACCGTCTCTACGCCTGAAATGATTTGTTGAAAGAAATCTGTTTCAATACCGGGGATAAGCAGCGCAATTGTATTCGATGATTCTAAATTGAGACTTCGTGCAAACCAGTTCGGTGTGAAATTGTATTGCTGCATAACGCTTAGCACATGCTCACGTGTCTCGTCACGCACGCGTTCGGGATGGTTGACAACACGTGAAACGGTAGCGACCGATACGCCCGCAAGTTCAGCGATTCTCTTGATGTTCATCTGTTCACCACGTATATGCCATCTATGTGCAGTACGGATAAGTCTGCCCCTCAATCTTTAGCGATAAAAAAACGTCAAGATTCTTGTAAACACTTCCATTATACCTTAACAGAACGTAGGTAAAAGGAGCAATGATCTAAGAAGATCCGCAGATAGTTTTATGAAAATCTCTCAGGACGTACCCATTCTTATGTTGACATATCAAACAAGATGCCTTAAAGTGAATATACATTTGATATGTAAATAGTTACATATTGTGAGGACTCGGAGAAGGAGGTAATTCTATGAAAGAAGTTGCAAAAGATAAAGTTAAGCATGCCGACGTTGACTTTTCGCTTGAACGTGTACCGTTGACGGCACGTAAGCCGTTCATTGCGATGTTTGTTATCATGCTTGGCTTTACGTTTTTCTCCGCCAGCATGAGTGTTGGCGCAAAAATGGCGAACGGCCTTGATTTGACTCAATTTCTTTGGGCAGTTTTGATCGGCGGTGCAATTCTGGGTGCGTACACAGGAGTACTTGCGTACATTTCCAATGAAACCGGCATGAGCCTTGACCTGCTGACACACCGTTCATTCGGCACGATCGGCTCATTCCTTCCGTCTGCGCTAATTTCGTTTACGCAGATCGGATGGTTCGGCGTCGGTGTCGCGATGTTCGCGTATCCTGCCGCGGAGCTTCTCAAAATCCCCGTCTGGGTGCTTGTCGTGATCGCCGGAATAGCGATGACATCGTCTGCGTACTTCGGGATTAAGGGACTTGAAATCGTCAGTTATGTGTCGGTACCCTTGATCACCATACTCGGAACCTATTCTATGATCACGGCAGTTAGAGATGGTGGTGGCATTGTCTCGATTTTTGACAAATCGACGGGCGGGATGACTCTGTTCGCAGCGATCGGGATGGTTATCGGATCCTTTGTGTCCGGCGGTACGGCAACACCGAACTTCACCCGTTTTGCCAAAACGAAGAAATCCGCCGTGATCACAACGGTGATCGCATTCTTCTTGGGCAATACGCTGATGTTCATGTTCGGCGCAGTTGGCGGCGCTTATACGGGACAAGAAGATATCTTCTACGTCATGATCGCGCAAGGTCTCGCGATCCCTGCTCTGATTGTTCTAGGCGCCAACATCTGGACAACGAATGACAACGCTCTTTATACAGGCGGACTTGGACTTTCGAACATCACGAAAATTCGCAAACGCCCCATGGTGCTCGTGTCCGGTGTAATCGGTACTGCCACGGCGATCTGGCTCTACAACAATTTTATCGGCTGGCTCAGCTTCTTGAACGCGACGTTACCCCCGATTGGTGCCATCATAACGATTGACTACTTCCTCAACCGCGGCAAATACACCGAAGAAAACGACGATAAACTACGCAAAGTAAACGTGTTTGCTCTTTTGGGTGTTGTCGCCGGCGCTCTCGTTGGAAACTTTGTGAAATGGGGCATTTCCGCGATTAACGCGATGGTCGTTGCATGTATCGTCTACTATCTAGGTACGAAGTTCTTCTACAAAGAAGAGAAACATGTCTAGTTAACCGTCGATACACTAAGTAAACAAAACCGCCGGAGGCATAAACGGGCTTCGGCGGTTTTTTATGAGTGAAAAGATATATCTGTATCCGTCTATTTTTTGCGAAAGGACGACATCTTATAAAAAAGAAGTAACAGCTTTATGTTTTACGCTGCCATAAAAAACATGACATTATTGAACGCCGCTCAGGAGCAAAGAACTCCCATTCATACGCGAGAGGTAATTATGTTCTATTACCGGATACGACGAAAAACAACCGATTACGACGAGCACCTTGAGCAATTATTTCCGAGCTACTACAATTGAATTATGATATCGTGTTTTGCCACCTCACTTTGTGGCAAAGGATATTAGAAGGAGAATCTTTACCATGTTTAAGAAAATTTTAACCTTTTTGGCCATCCTAGCTCTTGTCCTTACTCTCATCGCCTGCGATAAGGATCCGGAGCAACCCAAGCCATTGCCGTCGGTTGACGGAAGTGCAGAGCCAGGGAAAACTGAACCTAAACCCGAACCGAGCGAGAGCGAGAAACCGCTAGTGCCGGATCCGGAACCGGGCGTACCTGCACCTGAAGGCTGGCCCAAAGACATCCCGACACCGGTGAGTGGCGAAATTTTGGGCGGTGGCTGGATTCAAAGGATCTTCTACACAACCGACATCGTCTACAAACAGGCAGATATCGACGCCTACGGAGACCGTTTGGAATCTTACGGTTTTAAGAAACAGAAAGATCACAAGTACGGCAAAGACTGGCCTGACGCGCAAGTCTATTCCAATGGACAATGGGACGTGATTGTGGCAGAAGAAAACGATGTATTTGACTACTCTTACGTCAACTTTTACCCGCTTTTTGATGTCGTGGAGGACGGCTACGACGGGCAACCGGAAGGTTGGCCGGAAACGGGTGATTTCGGCGGATAAAAAAGTGCCGTAACTGCTGAGAGCGACAACTCCGGTAGCAGACTGGAAAATTAGCTCCCGAGGCAACGCGGTGCTCGCGCGAGCACCGCGTTGATTTTTGAGTCTCGGCTGTTCCCGCCGCGATCAAGGACACTGCAACGAACTGCATCGAGCCTGCATAAATGAAGGCGCTCATAAGGAAAACGAAAAAAGGAGAATAACCGGCATCGGACATCAAGACTCCAAAGCCCATGCCGAGAATAAGAAAGGCGACGAGAATCGGCAGCGTATCAATGAAAGCCGTTTTGAGCACTTTTTCTTTGATTGACGTCCGCATATGGCGTTCTACGCTCCTTTCGTGCGGTCGTTCCGATCTAGTTGTAATGATCTATCATGCAGAAAATGAATCGCTGAGCGCCGAGGAATTGCCTCAAGACTGCGAAGAGAACGTTCACTCCGGCAAACAACTGTCGCCCCTTTTTATTAGAAAACGATACCTAAGAGACTAGGAAAATGACAATCCCCCCCCCCCCGTCGCCGTTTTTGTTTATCTGATACCGTACTTCTCGATGATGTAATCCATATCCTTGTCGCCCCTACCGGATAGATTGATCAGCACTGACCCTTTGCCCATCGTTTTGGCGAGTTTCATGCCGTAGGCGACAGCGTGGGCACTTTCGACCGCAGGAATGATGCCCTCCATTCTGGAGAGCTCAAAGAAAGCGTCGACGGCTTCCTCATCGTCCACCACATCGTACTTAATTCTACCGATGTCTCGCAGGAATGCGTGCTCCGGACCGCTAGACGGATAGTCCAAACCGGAAGCGATGGAGTACACGGGTGCCGGCTCACCGCGCTCATCTTTTAACATGACGCTGTTAAAGCCATGCATGATCCCTTCTTCGCCATATGTGAGGCTGGCAGCGTGGTCGCCAATCCCCGCTCCCCTTCCAAGCGGCTCAATGCCGTATAGGTCAACGGGGTCATTGAAAAAGCCGGAGAATATGCCGATTGAGTTGGAACCGCCGCCAACACAGGCGACCACCGCATCGGGAAGCTCGCCCGTCATACCGGTGAATTGCTCTCTTGCCTCGACTCCGACGATATGTTGGAAATCGCGCACAATCAAGGGGAACGGATGCGGACCTACGACGGAACCGATGCAATAGATAGAGTTCTCGAAATCCTCGGCGTACGCCATAAATGCCGCGTCTACCGCTTCCTTTAAGGTCTGCAATCCGTCCGTCACCTCGATGACTCTCGCACCAAGAATCTTCATTCTAGCCACATTGGGAGCTTGCTTTTTTATGTCTACGGCGCCCATATAAATGTCACACTCAAGTCCGAAGTACGCGGCGGCGGTCGCAAGGGCGACACCGTGCTGACCTGCACCTGTTTCGGCAATGACCTTTTTCTTCCCCATGAATTTTGCAAGCAGCACTTCACCCATGCAATGATTAAGTTTATGCGCTCCCGTATGGTTTAAATCTTCGCGCTTGACATAGAGTTGTACGCCTGTACCGATTTTGTCGGACAGTCTTTCCAAATGAGAGATAGGTGTCGGTCTGCCCTGAAACTCCCGGCGAATACGACGAAGCTCGCTGATAAATTTCGAAGATTTACAGATTGTATGGTACGCCGCCTCGATCTCATCCATAGCTGACTGCAACTCGGGCGAGAGATAGGAGCCGCCATATTTTCCGAAGTAACCGTTCGTGTCGGGATGGTTTTTAAAGTAGGTCTCGAATTCAATATGTTGATAATTCATTTTTATACCTCTATCTACACTAGTTTGGTTAATAAATTCATATTATACATTTTAAAAGCTTAAAAGCACGATAATCGGAGCTTAGCATAAGTAACTGCCAATGATCAATCGGTCACGATGCCATAAAAAACGACAAAAACACCCCCGGGAGACAATTTCTCCTAGGAGTGTCCGGTCTCATGCTCAAGTATCCACTTTTTTCTGCGTCACAAAGTCGAATCAAACTACCCAATCGCAGTTTTTTATGAAAAACCAATCTAAAAAGTGGTAAAAGAATTGGGCCTTTTGGCAAACGGCAGTAGTTCATAAAATATAAAAACACTTAATAGAGACTTTTTATACAATTATTATTGAATATATCTATGATATTATGTAAACGAGCTATAGGGAATTCGGCTCTTTTTCGAAAAGCCAATGTAGCATCTTTAGACAAAGGAGATTTCAGTTTCGACCATCATGTAATCTTTGTAATCGCCAGATGATTATTTCACCGTCATATATACCCTCGCAACTGCGAGAAAAGGCACCAAAAATGTTTTGGAATTGGGGAAATTGAACAAACCTGCGCTAAGCAGAAACTTGAACTTTTCCTAGGAGGCTATCATGAACTACAGTCTCATACTGTCAATAGCACTTTACATTTGCGGTTGTTTTTATATGGTTTTCGGTGCAGTCATAATTGCCATTAACGCAAAGAGTAAAGTCAACAGAATGTTTTTACATCTGACAAGTTCATTGGCGATTTGGTCTTTTTCATACTCCATCTCAACCTCAGTGCCTACTGCGGAAATGAGCGCTTTTGTTAGGTCTTTCTCCGCTTTCGGTTGGGGTATTTTTAGCAGCTTATTGCTACACTTTGTGCTAGCTCTCACAAAAACTAAAATTCGTTTAAACAGACGCCTTCTGTATGTCGCGCTTTATTTACCTGCACTTATAAACGTCATTCTTTTCGGACCCTTTGGGCTCCTCAGAGATAGACATTATTTAATGGAACAGACCACTTTCGGTTGGATGAACAGAACTCCCATGTACACTGCAAGCATTTGGCTTACCGCTTACTACGTCGTTTTTTCGTTTGCAACTCTTATCGTGCTTTTTCGTTGGTGGAGGAGTATTGAGTCTCATACCCCCAAGAAGCGACAAGCAACACTTTTTTTAGCTTCCATAATGCTTTTGTTTCTCATAGAAGCCGTAATAGACGCGATACCTGACATGCTCGATAAAAAGTTTTTTCCCAAAATGCCCGTTCTTTTTCTCATTATCCCGACAGTAATGCTGTTTATCGTATTGAAAAAATTCGGGCTGATCAGTGAAACAACGAGGATAACATATTCGTTTCCGGAAATCAAAAAGTACTTGGCCGCAGAGCGATCGCGTTTATTTAATACGGCAACGGTCATATTTCTGTTAGGTGGTGCGCTCTCCTTTCTAGTAGGTTATTTCGCCAACAAAGGATCGTTAGAACGAGAATTATTGCTCGCTTTGTTTTTAATATTTTTTGGTTTATTGTCAAGGTTTATTCCTGTCATAACGAAAAAGCATGCTGTTCAGGATGCTATCTTCTTAGCAATATGCGCATTGGGTACGTTTTATTTTATGATCGTAAACGAAGAAACGGGAGCGTTAACGGTATGGGCAGTCTATATACTGTTTCTTCTGTTTACTGTTATCCTTGATGATAAAAATCTTGCCAGTGTCTTTACTGTATTTTGCGTCATCATACAAGTCCTTTTTTGGATCATCTACCCGAAAGTCTCCGTCACTATCGATGGAAGTGAGTACGCTACAAGAATTTCCATTATTATGCTTTCGTATTTTATTGTGAGATATCTGACGAATGAATACGCTCTAAAGGTAAAAGGTTATGAAAGGTTTGCAATTGAACAGGAAGCGCTTGAAAGGATTTCTACCAGTTTTATTTCCATCAACAGAGAAAACGCTAAAGATACAATCGATGAGATGCTGGTAATGGCTGACGAAATACTTCAATTCAGTCACGCATATTTGATTGATTTTAGTGCGGATCACGAAGACATAACGATTCTCAGCACGCATGTAAATGACGTAGAGAGTGTACCGGTTCCCTTTCAACCGGGAATGAAAATTGACATGGCGACGTTCCCCATAGTAAAACCTCTTGTCGATCAAGGGACGCCTATGATGTGTGAAGACATTTCTCATGTTTCCGTTGAAGAAGATAAAGAACAACGAGATTTTTTCATGAGTAGAGGCGTACTCTCGTATTTTGCGCTACCGATATCAGTCGACGGCAAAGTAAGTGCAATTCTAATTGTTGAATACAGTGACCCCATTGAGATCAGCATTGCGAATAATCGACTGCACTTCTTGAAAATTATTGTAAATGTATTGGCAGACGCAAAAAAGAAAATATTGTACGAGGAAAGACTATACAAGTTCGCGTATTTTGATGAGACTACAAAACTAGCGAACAAGAGTATGCTGATAAAAAGACTTGACCAAATCATAAACGATAGAAAAGGGGCGGAAAAAATTGCCGTTCTAGACGTAGAGCTCGAGAACTTTAGGAATATTATTGATACCTTCGGTCAAAGCACAGGTGAGCAGATTATGATAGAATCGGCGAAAATTCTGGAAAAACTGCTTGGAAAATCATGTAACCTCGCAAGAACTGGGGAAGGTGCCTTTATTATTATACTGCCAACCGAAAAAAACGTTAATCAGATCGAGGCGTTTGCGAAGAAGGTACTTGATTCCTTTTCTAACCCAATATCCACGGGGACAGATGTAGATGCACTCTTCGTCGTTATCAGTATCGGCATATCCGTTTATCCGGATGATGGAGGGGATGCGACCGCTCTCCTGAAGAGTTCCAATCTGGCAAGCTATGAAGCGAAGAATACCGACAAACAGATTATGTTCTATACGGAACGACTGGAAAGCCAAATTGCGGAAACTACAATGCTCACGAATATGCTTTTTAAATCGTCGAAAAACAAAGAGTTTTTCCTTGAGTATCAACCTCAGATTCGTTGTGAAACGGGAAAAACTGTCGGTGTTGAAGCTTTGCTCAGATGGACGAACGACGACAACGAAAGAATACCGCCTGATCGATTTATACCTATACTTGAACAGACAGGATTGATTCACGATGTGGGGAGTTGGGTGCTGAAAGAAGCGCTTGAAGAGCACAACAGACTCGTAGCGAAGGGTTTTCCCCCTCTCCGCTTTTCCATTAACTTATCAGTTGTACAATTTCAAAGTGAAGATTTTATTCCAGATGTTACGAAAATAGTCGAGCAAAGCGGGGTAGATCCGAAGTATATCGAGCTTGAGATTACGGAAAGCTTCTTCTCGGAAAATCCCACCGAAATCATTGAATTATTGTACAAATTGAAAGGATTGGGAGTCAGTATTGCAATCGATGATTTCGGCAAAGAGTACTCATCGTTAAATCGATTGAATCGGATACCTTTTGACAGAATAAAAATCGACAAAGACATTATCAGTTATTTCGATCTGGAAAGAAAAAGAGCTCCTGTGACTGAAGGTATTATACTATTGGCAAAGTTCTTCAATGCGAGTATTACAGCCGAGGGCGTGGAAACGAAAGAGCAGGCGGAGTTTCTGATCAGTCTAGACTGCGATGAAATACAAGGGTTTTATTATTCGAGGCCATTATCGACAGAAGCGTTGGAAGAATTCCTTAAAAATGAATGATGTGACGCATTGGCTCATCCTCCGGTAACAAGAAGAACGAAACTATGACCAAAGACCGAAACAAGGAAGATCGTACGAGCCGCTTCACGACAAAGATTAGCGTCTTGCAACAGAGGCTGGAGGACTATTCCAAGAAGAGTCCCCGGTTTTCCGCTTGGCGGAGCCGCCTAGAAAGGTTCTTCTCCCTCAGGGCAGGCATAAGCGCCGCAGCCTCCGCCTACTATCTGCTCTTCTCGATCTTCCCTCTGGTCATGTTTATCGTAAACCTTTTGGATCTTTTGAACCCTGATTTGGCCATGAGGTTTGAAGCCGCTATCCCCCAACTCAGCGTCGTCATCCCTCGAGAGATCCTACTACTCCTCCAAGACTTCCTTAACTCCGTGGGCAGGGTCAGTAGTGTCCCCCTCTTGTCCCTAGCCGCCTTCGGTCTCCTCTGGGCAGCATCCAAGGGCGTGGGAAACATCGTGGCCTTCCTTAACAAGATTTACCATGCCGAATCCAAGTACGGCTTTATCTTCCGCCGCTTCTTCGGTATCATCGCCATTTTCACCTTCAGCATAGTGCTCATTGCTATTCTTCTCATTCTTGCTTTCTACCGCCTAGTCATAGGCTTTTTGCAGGACTTTGTCAGTCTGCCGACTTTCATCCTCGGCGACCGTTTTGACATTCTTGCCAATCTTACCAGCTTGTTACTCCTCACTTTTATCTTTACCATCATCTTTTCCATATTAAAAAGACAGCGTAGCTACTTTCGCCACACTGTCTTTTCCGCCTTGCTCACAGCCCTCGGCTGGCTGGTCATTTCTCATGCCGTGTCTTTCTTCATTTCGCGACAAACCAACTACTACTCTTTATATGGCAGCATTACCGGCATCATCTTCCTCATGCTCTGGCTCTATCTGGCTGTCTACATACTGATGGTCGGAGCTTTCATCCACTCGGAATTGATCCTGAAGTATCCACGGCCCGCGAAAGTGAAGAAAAAAGAGACAGTCTCTTCGTCTATCTCGGCTGGAGAGTCCTAGTCGCCGAAATCAATATTTACGTACTGCTGACCCTCGTCCTCGTCTTTCGCCTTAGGCAAATTCAATGTGAGCAAACCGTCCTTGTAAGAGCCGCTAATTTTGTCCTTATCAATGCCCTTGATGTCAAAGCTCCGGCTGCACTTGTACGCTCGCCTTTCTTGCAGGACGTAGCTCTCACTCTTTTCCTCCCTTTCCATCCGCCGATCTACGGCGATGGTCATGATGTTGTCGTCAATGGAGATTTTAATGTCTTCCTTCTCGAGTCCGGGCAGCTCACAGGTCAGTTCATACTGGTCATCTTTTTCTACAATGTCAGTGGCCATGGCATTGTCAAAGCTGTCAAAAAAACGGTTAAAGTCGCGACCAATGCGGTCCAAATCACGACCAAAGCCTTCCACAAACTCGCGATTTCTGCGTCTCATCGGTACTAAACTAAACATATCCAATTTACCTCCTTGTACATTTTTTATGTTCGCTTATACTATAGCACGCAATTTTGACTATCTTTGACCATCAATGTGAATAATTGTGACATTCGTCGTCTATACGCTCTTGAGCTGCCGGCACCCACGTACTGCGGCTGACTTTCGGATTTACTCTTTAACCCGTATGCTCTCTAGTTTAGAGCCCAAATAACTTTAGGATGAATGGCAACAGGAATGTGGTCATAACACTGGCGACGCCGATGGCCAAAGAACTCATGGCTCCTTCTTCTTCTCCCATGAGCAGGGCGCGGTTGGTGCCTTGGGCGTGCGAGGCGGTTCCGAGCGCGATGCCCCTTGCCGTTTTATTCTCGATCTTAAACAATTTGAGGATCGGCTCACCGAACATATAGCCGAACGTACCCGCAACTACCACGAAAGCAAATGTCAAAACAGGATCTCCCCCCTGAATTCGCGAAAGTTCCATCGCAATGGCGCCCGTCGTGGATTTGGGCGATAGCGATACGATCATTTCAGTTGAGAGCTGAAAGATAAACCCTAAACCTACTGCACTCACAATACCTACAAGGGCGCCGGACGTGATCCCAACTAAGATCGGAATCACATTGGCTTTAAGTTTATCCAACTGTTTATAGAGAGGCACGGCAAACGCCACCGTTGCCGGTCCAAGGAGAAACGCAATGATGTCGCCGCCTTTGGCATAGCTTTCATATGGAATCCCCGTCAGCTTGAGGAATGCGATGATTCCGATAATCGCGAAAATGAGCGGATTAAAAAGCGGGTTTTTCGCATTTTTGAACAGCATCCGAAATATGACCAGCGCGCCGACCGTTAGCGTGATGCCGAATAGAGGCGAGTCAAGAAACTGTAAAATGAACTCCATTACTCTTTTCCTTTCCTGTCCTTCGCTTTGATAATCTGATCGGCTACGATACCGGTTACGGCCATGACCAGAATCGTCGTCACGACAAGAATCGCGAGCACTTGGACGATGACTCCGTCGAACTTATCGTAGACATTCATCAGGTTCACGCCACCAGGAATGAAAAAAAGCACCATGACGGAAATTAACGCGCTTGCCGCAGGATCAACCGTCTCAACTTTCACTATTTTGACCTGTAGCAAAAATAACAGGATCAGCATACCGATTATAGAGCCCGGGATCGGTAGCTTGGTCAAGGCGGCGATCAGGTTTCCCGCCATTAAAGACATCAGTATGATAAAAAAACCTTTCATTGCTTTCATGTTCTGTCACCTCTTACAAAAAGCTACCTCTTGAGCATAGTACCAGCTTTGCATTCGTATTCTCCCTCATACGAACTCACTATGCAATAATAACCCACATTTGCTTTTTATCTAAATATTCGAAATAACACACAAAAAACACTGAATATCATGTTTACCGGAGAGAGTATATGTTGGCACGATGTCTGAACGCAGTCCGGGGGCGAGTACTCCGCGTACATTCAGTCAGTTACAAGAAGATGCCGTCACGCAACGCTTGATCCGTGAAGGCAAACACCTGACTTGCCGACCTGTTTCTCGTCTTTCCAAACCTGTGTCCCATTGACAAAAATGTGTTCTATGCCGGTCGATAACTGATCAGGATCAGCGAACGTGGCATGGTCACGAATATTTGAAGGGTCAAAGATCAGAATATCGGCGAAGTAACCTGCCTTTAAAACACCTCGGTCCTTGTATTTCATCCGCTTCGCTGGCAGCTCGGTCATCTTGTGAATCGCTTCCTGCATCGTAAGCATTCCGGTTTCTTGTACAAAATGGCGAATCATGCGAGGAAATGAACCATACGCACGAGGGTGCGGTGTATCGGTGATATTATATAGCGCATCGGATATCACCATGGAGTACGGTAGCTTTGCAATCCTTGCGATGTCATCGGGATCCATGTAAAGACCGACCATGGTAACATTTCCGTTTTCGGAAGCCAGAATGTCCGTAAGGAAAGGTATTTCATCGTCGTATCCGCCCAGTTCTGCACATTCATGGACTGTTTTCCCCAGATATTTTTCATTCTCAGGCTGACTGACACCTGTGATCAGCGTATTTCGCCAACGGAACGTCGGATCGATCCATTCATCTTTTGGGTCGGGATTGTTAAAACAGCGCCGAAGTCGGTCAATGGTTTCCGGGATAGTAATTTTTGCCAAAGTGGTTGAAAAATCTTCCGTCATGAAAGAAGCGGGCAGAATGGATGCCAGCGTCGTTGCCGTACCGTGGTAGGGATAAAAATCCACCGTGATATCCATACCGGTCTCTCTGGCATTTTCATTTTTCTCAATGGCACGCTCCAACGTGATGCGCCAGTTATCCGGACCCAGTGCCTTAAAATGACTGATGCTCAGCGCCATATCATTGGTTCTTGCAATCGCGATACTCTCCTCGACAGCTTCCACCAGACCGGATGCTTCATAACGCATATGCGGCATATAAAGCAGATCTTTCCCGCGGCAAGGCCTCAAGATACGCATTAATTCTTCGGCTGTGTTGTAGACCTCCGGCAAGTACATAAGACCCGTGGAAAAACCGCGCAAACCGCAATCTATGGCCTGTTGGACATATTCCTGAGCGAGCGAGATCTCCTTATCGGAAAAGTGACTAGGCTCATATCCCTTTACCGCTAAACGTATGGCACCGAGCCCTTGTAGCGTGGCGATATTAACCGCCGGGTTGATGCGGCAGAGTGCTTGCACATAAGAGTCCATCGTCGGATATCGGGCACCGTCGATTGAGGGACCGTGTATGGGAAACGTATACGAGTACAACCCCTCCGATTTTTCCGTATAAGGAGCAAAGGAAAATCCGCACACACCCATACCGACAGTGGTAATTCCCTGTGCAAGCTCTTCTCTGCCAAAACTCTCCCGAAAGACTGCCAAGTCGGCATGTCTGTGAATATCGATAAAACCGGGCGTTACCATACGCCCGGCGGCATTGATGACAGCGGCGTCTTCGCAATCTACGGATGGTGCTATGTCGCGGATGCGATCGCCTGAAATGAGAATATCGCCGGTAAATGGCGCATTGTCCAGCGTACCGTCATAGATGAGTCCGTTTTTGATCAAAATATTCTTCTTATATTCTGCCACAGTACAATAACTCATATCGTTTCAGGTGATCCTATTATCCTCACCAATTACTTCAACGCTTGTTGTCAGTTCTTCTTCGCTCGTGAGTTTTCACCCCTAAATCATACTCATACAAAAAGAAACGGGCAATTCCCCACGTAGTAAATATGAGCGACTTGGTAGCTTTTTAATATTTCTAATATTTTGCTTTCTAATATTTCGGAGATAAAAAATAGTTTCACATCTGTTATGAAGTACCCCTTGTCAAGAGGTTAGCGGATTAAGTTTTCCCGAAGACACACTGGAGAAGCTTCGCTCAACAGTTCACGGCATTTGGCCACTCTGTTATACGCGGGTTGGATACCGCA
>Ga0209723_1000188_pt1 | contig 122679 bp, 107 predicted proteins | sample BiotimSIPDNA_2_FD_185750 | JGI IMG/M metagenome (GOLD analysis project Ga0209723, IMG submission 185750) | Anaerobic biogas reactor microbial communites from Washington, USA - Biogas_R2 time_0 SIP DNA (SPAdes) (version 2) | ecosystem: Engineered > Bioreactor > Anaerobic > Unclassified | place... | reverse complement strand
CAGGCTCCGTGGAAAAGTCGGAAAGGAGGGGGTGGAAGTGAGCCCGTCATGAGGACCGGGTGGCTCACTTTTCACGACCGAAAATGGCTCACTTTGAAAAGACCGTTGACATTTGTCCCGGATCGGTTTCCACGCTTCCGAGATCGAAGTAACGGTAGCTGATATCCAGGCGCAGCCGTTCGGTCAGGATCACACCCGTGCCGAGGGCCGCCATAAAGGCCAGATTCGTCCGGTCGCCGGAAGGCGTGACGCTGAGTTTGTGGCGGCCCGCATTCTGGGGAAACAGGAAAGTCATCCGGTCGATGCGGTTGTGGGCCAAACCGATGCCGCCGCCGATGTACGGCTGAAAACGCCATAATTTTTTTTCGGCCAGAAAACCGCTGATGTCGATGAAGACATTGACCATGCCGCTTAACGAATCGCCGCGGACCGAAACAGGCTGGACAGAACCTACGGAAAGAAAATTGGCGTTGCCTTCGTAATCCATCCGGAAGCGGTAGGCCAGCGACAAATCGGCCCGCAGCCACGGGAAGATCTGGCGGCCGAAGGCCCCTTCCGCCAGGGGAAACCGGCCGAAATCGCCGTACGCGCCGATCGGCTGCCCGTCGCAGCCGGCAGCGCAGCCGAAGAGCGCCGGCGGCCGGGAAGAGGCGCAATCCGCGTCGGTGAAATCCGCCGCCGGCGACGCTTCATACCCCAGCGCGCCGCGCACGTACCAGTCCGCCGCCGGGGCGGGCGCGGCGAACAACAGCACCGAAAGAAAAAATATCCATCCGATCCACGGGGATTTTCCCGACGTTTCTTTTTGACGCAGCGGCGACATTCGCATCCTTTCTGAACCCTTTTAATGGGTGTAGTGAAGCCGGAGACGGCAAAGCCCGTTTTTGACGTGCGATTCCACCTTGTCGGCGTTTTGATGAATGAAAAACAAGGACAGTTTGGCCATGCCCGCGGAGGACGCCATGACCTCGTCTTCCGAAGGCTCCCGGTCCGGGATGATCATCGGCGCGCCCCGGTACGTTATTTCAACATCCAGATTGAACTCGTCGAACGTAACGGCGACATGAAGCGGTCCTTCGGCGGCCGACGAGTATTCGGCCGCTTCCAGCGTTTCATTGATCGCGTTTGAGGCACGCGCAATCACGTCGGGCATGGCGCCCCAGAGCCCGCCCTGTTTTTGCATGAAGGCAAACACCTTGTCGGAGGAATCGACGCCCGGCGCAAGCTCCAGGGTCGCCGTCCTGGCGATGCCGATTCTCATAAACAGGTTCAGGACGATGGCCGAGAGCGTCGCCAGTGAAAGGGAAGACTGGAAGAAGGGTTTGACGGCGGCGGGCAGGCCGGCGTACAGGCCCGGAATGAAATCCACGCTGAGACCGAACACGATGGAGGTTCCGATCACAAAGGTCTTGCGCGCGTCGATCATGCGCGACACCATGATCTGGATGCCGGCGATGACCATGAAGCTCACGGCGAAAACCAGGCTTGCGCCCATGACCGGCGTCGGCATGATGACGAAAATCGCCGCGGCTTTGGGCAGGAAGGCCAGCGCGATGAGAATGCCGCCGGTGGCGTAGGCGATGGTCCGGCTCGTGGCGCCGGTGGCGATGGACAGACCGATGTTGCTCGACGACGGGGACTGGCCCAGCGCGCCGCCGAGACCTGAGAGAATGTTGCCGCAGGAGCTTGCCAGGATGCCCCGGCTGATGGATTTCATGTCCGGACGCTTCCAGCCGGCATCGTTGATTTTCTGGCAGGTCGTGAGATCGCCCATCGTTTTCAGCGCGGACGAGAGCGCGGCGACGACAAACGGAACGATCAGCGCCGTACTGAACGACAGGCCGTAGGAGCCGGGCGCCGGCCAGGACAGCCAGGGGGAATCGCCGAAGTGCCGCAATTCGTCGGCGCCGAGGACTCCCAGGAAGAAAGACAGCGCATATCCGATCAGCATGCCGAAAAGCACGGCGTACAGGCGGATTTTGCCCTTGCCCCAGACGGTGAAGCCGATCATGGCCAAAAGCGTCGCAAGCGCAATGACCGACTCCGTGAGGTCGGGGGAGGCGTGGACGGCGTCGATGCCGACGAATCTTTTCATGGCAAAGGGAATGACTTCAATGCCGACCATGGTGACAATGGTGCCGGTCACCTCCGCGGGGAAAAAGGCCCGCATTTTGACGGCCACGCGGGAAAAGAACGCCTCGAACACGCCCGCGATCATGGTCATGCCGAAAATGAGCGGAAGACCGCCGGCCTTTCCGGCCAGGATGGACGCGGACAAAAAGGCAGGACCGTTCAGCATCGGGCAGAGATAGCCGGAACCGACCGGCCCCCGATTGAGCCCCTGGAGAATCGTGGCGATACCGGAAATCAGCATGGTCATGGAGATGAGATGCCGGGCGTCGTGGTCGGCGCCGCCGATGGCGTCGACGATGAGGACGGGAAAAACGAAGGCGATGGTGATGATGAAGATGTGCTGGATCCCCTGCATCAGCAGGGCGCCCGGGCCGGGGCTTTCATCGACGTCATAGATCAGGTTGGCCGGTTTGGTTCGGGGTGGCGCGCTCGGATCGGTCACGGTTTGTCCCTTTCTCCGGAAGAGGAGATTGCGTCTGCTGTCGTCCCATACAGGAGAAGCGGCCGGATGTCAACTTCGTTCCCTGAAAGAGAGAATCCGGACGCAGCCTTACCGGGTCGCCTTCTCCGCCGTTTTCCGGCGCGGAAATTTAATGTACGGGCTCACCCGGGAATTGATGTTCTTGCCGGTGCCGTCGTAATTGAGCGTCACCACGGGAACGCCGGTGTATTCCTCGATGCGCGCCGCCATGGCTTCGGTGACCAGACCCGCGCAGCAAAACGCCGGATTGGTCTGCACGAAGAGGGAAAGGTCCGGGTGATGCTGCATCAGCGCGGAGATCTTGATCAGGTTGTCGGCGGATTCTCCGTAGTGCTGGACGGTCACGGAAAACGTGTCGTAAATTTTCTTATAGTCGATATCGGTGGCAAGCGCGGGTTCTCCGAGCACTTCGTTGAAAATCTTGTAGTAGCTTTTGTCGAGCTGGTTGATGAGCGTGATCAGCGTTTTGGTGACCAGAACGTCCATGTATTCGCCTTCCCGGAACCACCGGCGCATGTAGGGGCTGGCGACGAGCTTGGCGTACTCGCTGAACGGCGTGGTGATGACTTCGCCGCCGCACGCTTCGATGTCGTGGATCAGATCCTGATTGAAGACGTCGTTGTCGCGGGCGTAGAGATCGCCGAAGATGGCGACCTTGGGGCGCCGTCCCGGAACTGTTTCGATTCTTTTGAACAGGCTGATGACTTTGTTTACATCGTCGTCCTTGCTGCGGCCGCCGAGAAAGGTGTTGTACAGAATCGCGAGAGACTGGGCGATGACCTTGTCGGTGAGCCCCTTTTCCTTCTCGTAGGGACGGATGCGGCAGCCCATTTTCCGCAGCATTCCGCCGAACATGTGCGCAAAGTAGGCTTCAATGGACGCCTGCAGGGAGATGTCGGACAGCGACATGCTGCCGATGTAGACATCCACCTGTTCCATGCCGTGACCCGCCGCTTCCAGAATGCCCTTGATCATCTCGGGATACAGGCGGATGTTGCAGGCGACGTGGCTGTCGAAGATCCAGCCGACGGTCTGGGCCGGGTCGAGCAGATTTTCCTCGATATAATCCATGTAGCTCTGCGCGATCAGATTTACCGGCAGGCACTGGCCGCTGTTGGTGCGCAGGCCGCGTTGAATGGCTTTTTCGGTAAGCGGCACCATGCGCGCATCCACGCCCTCCCGAATGAACACGGCTTCCAGAAGCTTGGAGTTGATGGGGTCGAAGGAGGGAAAGAGCAGGGTCTTGTCCTTGATCCGGGAGCTGCTTTCGGAATTGAGCGGCAGCAACCGCGACGAAATTACGCGCAGGTCGCGGCTTGCGTGGTGGTTGGTAAAGGAGCGGACGGCCGCTTCGATGCGGGTTTCGTAGCCGACGTTGGAATCGTGTTCGTCGAGTTCCAGAATCAGATAGGGTTTTCCGTACTTGTCCATGATGCGCTTGAAGTATTCCAGGGTAAAGGAATCGGGGCTGCATTTGAAGGACGTGACGTACACCGGGTACAGGCCGCGCGTGCGGGCGATGAAGAGCGCGGCCTTCAAAATCCGCGCGGCGTGGTTCCAGTGTATCCGCTTCAGGAGCGGGGCGATTTCTGCAAGGTCCTCCCGGTCCACGGGCAGCATGTCCTGGTAAAACGGTTTGACGCCAAGCGCGCTGAAAATGTCGGGAATCCCCTTGTTCATGGAGTTCTGCATGATGGCGTACGGCCGTCCCAGGAGCGCCACGCTGATGGTATCGTCCGTGGGTTTTTCGCGCTGGTAAATGTTGATCAGGTTGCCGCGGCCCTCGGTGTAATAGGAAAGCGCGGCTTCGTAGGCGTTGTAGATTTCCCAGTAGCCGGTGTTCAAAATCGTCTTCAGGAGGGCGAACAGTTCGATGCGCGACTGAAACGAATGATGATCGATGACCGGCATCACCGGTTTGTTTTTCAACCGCAGGCTCTTGATGCCCGCGGCAATCGCGGCCGCAAACTGCGTGTAGTAGCAGGAGTACCGGTAATCCTCGTCCTTGGACTTCGCGGCCTCCAGGTAGAAGGGCAGAAAGAGGCGGTCGCACTTGTCCGCCAGGTAGTGCACATGGCCGAAAAAGGCGTTCATGGGCGCGCAGAATTCCGCCCCCGCGAGTTTCTTGCCCGCCTTGATCGCGTTTTTCAGGTTTTCCGAGGTGACGACCTCCACGCCGAGTGTGGCGAAAAAATGTTTCCACAACGGCATTTCTTCAGCCAGATACAGGGCGTTGGGGATGCCGACCCGGACCGTTTTCTTGAACGCGGCAGGTTGTTTTATTTCGGGAAAGGCTTTGCGGCGTTCCCTGAGCAGGTCGTAGTGCTTTTTGCCCGTGCCGACATAGTGCTTGGTGTCGTAGTCGCGGCCGCACAGAAATCCGAAGGCCACGGTCTCTCCCTGGACCGTAACCTTGTTGATCTTGCAGTTGTTGTGGCACAGTTCGCAGACTTCGTTTTCTACGGGAATTGTTTCGCGGTAGAGCGACAGCCCCCGAAACGCGGAGTTTCGGACGGCATTTTCCGAGAGGATGAGCGCGCTGCCGAGCGCGCCGGTCAGATGACAGAACCGGGAGACGAAGATGGGTTTTCTCAACCGGTGCTCGAACGCCGCCACGAGCGCCTTGTTGCGGGCGGTGGCGCCCTGAAAGCAGATATTGCCGCCGATGCCGGCTTCCACGGCGACCTTGGCCAGATAGTTTTCGCAGACGGAATGCAGGACGCTGGCCAGCGCTTCATCGACGGTATACCCTTCCGTGAGGTAGTTGTTGATGTCGCGTTCCATGAAGACGGTGCAGCGGTCGCTGGAAACGGGCGAGGGGGTGTTCATGGCCCGCCCGGCGTAGTCGGTGAGAGAAACGCCCAGTTTGACGGCCTGTTCCTCGATGAAGCTGCCGGTGCCCGCGGCGCAGACGTTGTTCATGATGGAGGACGTCACCATGCCGTTTTTCAGGGTGGTGAATTTGGCGTCCTGGCCGCCGATTTCGATGATCGTGTCCGTGTCGTTGTTGAGTTCGTAGGCGGCGCGCGCGTGCGCGGTGATTTCGTCGATGATCAGATCGGCGTTGATGATCCGGCCGATGAACTTGCGGCCCGAGCCGGTGGCGCCCACGCCGTTGAAGATGAGATCGCAGGCGTGATTGCGGGCGACGGCGTCGATCGCTTCAAAAACCGCCTGCAGCGCCTTCACCGGCGCGCCCGCGGTTTGCGTGTAAAAGCCGGCCAGAACGTCGTTTTGTTCGTTGATGATCACCGCCTTGGTGCTGGTTGAACCGATGTCGATTCCCAGATAGACGGGCTGCTTTTTGGCCGGCGGCCGGTAGACGTCCACTTCGACGGCGGCGTGTCCGCCGGCCGGACGGTGCAGCCGGTTTTCTCCGGAGGTGAAATCCGGATAGGTCGAAAGGGAAAGCGTGAGAGGCGGGTAGCCGTAAGTCTTTTCTTTCATTTCCCGGATCAACAGATCGTCCCACGCTTTTGCGCCGAGCGGGGCCGGCTTTGCCTCTTCCAGGTAGAGCAGGGCCGCGCCGATGGCGCCGTAAAGATGGCTGTGCTCGCCGATGACAGGCTCGGTTTTCAGAAGATTGCGGAAATGCTTGACCACGGCGGAGTTCATGGAGACGCCGCCCGCGAGGACGAGCGGCGCGCGGACGACGGCGTCGGGCATCAGCGTGTCGATGACGTTTTTGGCGAGCCCCTCGCACAGGCCGTCGCTGATCTGCCCGATGGAGTAGCCTTCCTGCTGGGCGTGGATCAGATCGGTTTTGGCAAACACCGCGCAGCGCGTGGCGATTTTCGGTGTGTTGCTCTGGTTGCAGAAGGCGACCGTCGTGAGGGTTTCGATGCTTTTCAGATTTAGGCGCTTGGCCTGCTGGTCGAGAAAGCTGCCCGTGCCGGCGGCGCAGGAGGAGTTCGAACGGAACCGTTCATAGCCGCCTTCCTTGTTGAAGGTGATGAGTCCGAAGTTCTCGCCGCCGATGAACAGAATGCTGCCCGCCCCGGCGTGGTATTTTTTAACCGCGGCGATCATGGCGATTTGCGTGTCGTAGCGCGGGACGTCGCGCAGAATGTCCGGCCCGCACATCGTCATGGCGACGCCGCCGATCGTCCGGATGTCGACGGTTTTGAGCATGTCGCTCAGGGTGTCGGCGATGGCGCCGCGGTGAAACCGGTAGAAGGACGTGACGACGGCGCCGTATGGATCGATGACGACGACGGACAGCGCCACTGATCCGATATCTATTCCTGTGATATGAAGCATATGTCTTTTGAAAAAACTCCCGTTATTCTTCATTTTGCGCGGCGGGCGCGACTTTGCGAAAAATCATATTGCCGAAGGTCATCATCAGAATCGTAATGAAAATGACCTGGGTGACCACCCCGACATTCATGAACGGCAAAAGCATCACGGAGGGGATGCTGAGAAACAGCAAAATGGTGATGAGCCCGCGGGGGGCAAAATAGACCAGGGGGGCGAGCGGCGCGCGCAGGACGATTCTGAAGAAAAGCGCCCGCAGAATGAAAAGAGAGACAACGATGACCGCTGAAATCAGAAGGTTGTTCAGACTCAGGAGATCCGCGACGCTCGTGTAGAATCCGAAAAGAATAAAAAAGAAGCAGCGGATGATAAACGTCAGCTCCGCCACGATGTTTTTAAAGGAGGAGAGATCCGTGTTGAATTCCTCGAAATTGATGATCTGCAGTGAATACCGGTTCTGAAGAAGCGCGTTGTTGTTCATGACCAGACCGAAGATGAGAACGACGAGCAGCGACGGCAGATGAATGAGCTTGGCCAGCGCATAGACCAGGATGATGGCGGTCATGATGATGACATATTTCACGTGATGAGAGATCTTGTGCAGAAGCAGGGCCAGACCGGCGCTGAACAAAACGGAGGCCACAAGCGTGAGCGCGAGCTCGGCCACAAACCGCAGGGCGCCGGAAGCGAGCGATCCGCTGCTTAACAAAATGAAATCGAAAACAAGGATGCCGACGATGTCGGACAGCGAGCTTTCGTACGTCACGAATTCCCGGTCGGCCGGATTGAGACCGGCCGCCGACGGGATGGCGACGGCGCTGCTGATTACGGCAAGCGGGATGATGTTGATGACGGAGGCCTTGAGATCGTAATGAAGAAAGTTCACGGCAATGTAGGTGAAAACGCCGACAAAGACGGCAAACAGCAGGATGGCGGCGGATACGGAGCCGACGATCAGACGGCTTTTGTCCCGGGTGATGGTCAAATCCAGGCTGCCCTCGAGGACGATCAGAATCAGCCCCAGCGTTCCCATGACGGGCAGCATGCCGGACAGGTTCGGAACGTCGATTTTCCAGAAGGACGCCAGGTAGTTGATGGCCATGCCGGTCAGGATGAGAAGAATGACGCCGGGGATTTTGGTGTGCTTGGCCGTGATGTCGAAGATATACGCCAGGAGGATGATGACGCAGAAGGCGATCAGAACGTAATAGGTCATGGGGTCATTCTCCCGTTCACTCCACGAAGCGCTTGATGTCGTCAAGTCGGCCGATGACGACGAGCCGGTCTTTTTCCTCGAGCGGGCGGTGAGGGTCGCAGGACAGGTCCACCTGGAAGTCTCTGTGGAAAAGCGCGGGCAGGCCTTTATCCGCCGGAGCGATCTTCACCGCCACGGGCCGGATGCCGAAACGGTTTTCCAGATTGATCGCCTCCAGCGTGTGGCCGATGTATATTTCTGGCAGTTTCAGTTCGGCGATGATGATCCGATCGTTGAGAATCATCGTATTCACCGTATTTTTCAGCATCAGCACGGTGGAAAGCTCCGAAGCGGTGTCTTCCTCGGGGTGTGTGATTTCCTCGATGCCCAACTCGCTGAGAATATGCTGGTGCATGGGATTGATGGCCCGGCCGATGATTCTTTTCACGTTCAGCCTTTTGAGCATCGAGATGATCAGGATCGACGAGCCGATGTCTTCCCCGATCGCGACGATGACGGCATCCACATCCGAAAGCGGCAGCGACTGCAGCGTGTTTTGCTTGGTGCAGTCCATGATCAGGACGTTCGTAATCTTGTCCTTGAGTTCGTCCGCCCGCTCCTCGCGCCGGTCGATTCCGATGACTTCGTGTCCCAGCGACGTCAGCTTGGTCGCGAGCGACGAGCCGAAAAATCCTAAACCGATTACAATGTATCTCATCTTAATTAATCTTTATCTCCTCCACCGGCAGACGGTAGAAACGGTTGGTTTTTGTTAACAGCAATCCCGACAACAAAACGACCGGGCCGATGCGGCCGAAGAACATCAAAATCAGGAGCACGACCTGGCTGGGCGTGCCCAGCGTCGCCGTTCCGGCGACGGACAGGCCCGTGGTGGAAAAGGCGGCAAAGCATTCAAACAGCAAATGGGCCGGATTTCTCGCCGGCTCGAAAATCAAAAGAAGCATAAATCCGCCGAAAATAAAAATCAGGGAAAGGAGGATGATGGCGAACACCCGGATGACCGTCGCCGCGCCGATTTCCCGATTGCCGATTTCCAGCCTGTTTCTTCCCCGAAGGAAGTTGATGACCGTCCGGACGGCGATGGCCAGCGTGGCGGTCTTGATGCCGCCCCCCGTCGATCCGGGCGACGCGCCCACCCACATCAGAAACATGGTCAGAAACAGGGTGGGGTAGGACCATTTGGCCGCGTCCGTCATATTGAAACCGGACGTCCGCGCATTGACGCTGGCCACGAAAGCCTCGAATCCCCGGGAGGGGACAAACGCATCCGTCACGGGTCCGCCGGTCTCAAAAAGATAGTACAGAACGGTTCCGCCGATTATTAGCACAATTGTCGTGTTCAATGCAAGGCGCTCGCCGAGCGCCGGCATCGACGCTTCCCGCAATATTTTTTTGCCGGTAAACACCTGCGGCAACGACTTCAGTTTTTGCTTGAGGGAAGTGTAGAGGCGCAGCAGCAGAGGAAATCCGATGCCGCCGAGAATGACCAGCCCGCAGATGGCGAGTTGCAGCGACATGTTGACCTGAAGATACGCGGCATGCGCGTGAAGGGGGTAGAGCGAAACTCCTGCGTTGCAGAAAGCGGAGATGGAATGGAAAACGGCGCTGTGGGTTTTATAGGCCCAGTCGCCTTCCAGGAGCTGGTATATCAAAACGGCTCCCGCCGCTTCCACAAGGAGAGTCAAAAGAAGGATTTTCAGAAGCAGTTTATACAGTCCCTCCAGCTGGTCGCCGGAAAAGAAATCCCTTAGCGTAAACCGGTCTTTCAGGGATGCGGAGCCGAGAAAAAGATAGCTGAAAAATCCCGTGAAGGTCATGATGCCCAGACCGCCGATCTGGATCAGAACCAGCAGGATGCCTTTGCCCAAGGGAGTAAAAACCTGCGTGGGATCGATCACCATCATGCCGGTCACGCAAACCGCGCTGGCGGCCGTGAAGAACGCCTCATAGTAACTGATGGACGCCACGGCGGCGTTGGGCAGCATCAACAGGCCGCTGCCCACCAGAATCATGACGAGAAAGCTGCCCGCGAAAAGAAAGGAGGCGGAAACGTCGATGCTGTTGAGGTAATGCGACACGCGGTGCGCCTGCGAAAGCGCCAGGGCAAGCGATATCCAGATGAGCGCGCTTTTGCCGCCGAAGAGATCCTCAAAGTGCCACACCATCCTGGGGATCAGCCCGGCCTGGACGATAAAAACCAGCAGAGCCGCAAGTAAAACGAGCATCCGGAATGTCACGGCAAACCATTTTGTGCGCCGGAAGGCCAGCAGTTCGATGAGCAGTTTCGTCAGAAACAACAGCAGAAACAGCAGCTGATAGGTCCGGAAAATGACGTCTTCGTCAACCGCCGTCCGGCGGAAGCCGAAATCGAAAAGAAGCAGACAGACAAAGAGGAGCGCGCACAGGGCGAATGTAAAACCGGATAGCGCCGTAAAAACCCAGCGGGCGCGGTTGGCCCAGTCGGAGACGATAAAAATTTTTTTGAAGAACGATTCTCTGTCCAGAGAGCGCATCGACTTTCCGGTTGTTCCTCCGTTTTGCTTGATGGGGAAGATTAGCACAGCCCGACAAATTTAGCAGGGAAATTATTGACCCAAAAAAATCCCTGTGGCCTTGCGGCCACAGGGATTGGTGTTGTTCTTTCCGCTGCGGTCTAGAAGTAATATTTGATGCCTGCCGCAACATTGATGCCGTGCATTTTCAGGTCAATATCCACATCCTGATTGCCGACGACACTTCCCGTATTGGTGTTATACACGTAGTTGTAACCCACGTCGAAGTTGAATCCGAGTTCGGGCAGGGCGGGGAAATTCCATTCCGCGCCGACCAGGATACCGGGAATAATCGCTCTGCCTTTGAGTTCGGCAAAGCCGGGATTGAAATTGGGGCCCCCTGTTACGTCATACTGACCGTAAGCAATTTTCGCGCCGGCATAAAAGCGGCTGTTCTGGCGAACCAGGAAAGCGTACATGAATTTCAGCTCGGCCATCCACAAATCCGCATCGGCCGATCCTAAACCGTTTCCGGCAAAGCTTAGGTCCGCTTTTGAAGCGCCGTAGAAAAGGTTCAACTCACCGCCAATTGCCGTATTCGGGCCGAACCAGCCGCGAACGGAAAGGCCGTTGAGCATGTTGCCGTTGAACATCCCCTGATAACCGACGCCGATTTTGTAATTGTCTGCGGCAAAGGAAGGAGCAGCGCACAGACAAATCACCGTAGCCATGACGGCCACATAACCCAGAATTCTTCTCTTCATAAATTTCCTCCTACTTCAGATTTGGTTTACTTCATGGCCTGCTCACCACAAGCAGACATGATGTCCGAAATTTAGTCGCGGGCCATCGACAGCCGGCTGCTCTGAATCAGGCCCCTGCCGCGTTACAGCTAGATTAAGTCAACCCACGGGGATTGTCAATAGACAATATGACCGGTATTTGAGAAATGTCGCCAGGCGCCGGAGGACACGAATCAAACACGCATGAAGACGATTATTCGGCGCGGCAGGCCGCAGAGGAGTAAAAAATACCCATCTTTTGCCTTGCGGTCAGATTTCAGTTGTCCGGAGACGCTTTCAGCGGTAAAGATCATGTACGAATGAGAGGCTTTCATGCTGAAGTGGCTTGCCGACCGCAATGTGATCTTATTTCTGGCCATCGCTTTGGGAATCGTCCTGCCGCAGGCGTCGCACTGGTCCGAAAAGCTGATGATGCCGGCGCTGGGTTTGGCGATGACGCTGGCGACGCTGAGCGTTCCCAGCGATTACTTTCGCCGCTTCCGCGCGATGATCGTTCCGTCGCTGGCCGGCGTGGCGATGACGTACGGCGTTCTGGGGAGCGTGATTATCGGTGCGGCAGCGCTTCTGATTGCCGACCGCAACGTATGGATCGGCTTTGTCCTCATCGCCGCCGTTCCTCCCGCCGTGGCGGTCATTCCTTTCACCGCGATTCTGGAAGGAGAAACGGCCTACACCCTGTCCGGCACGGTGGCCGCCTATCTGGCCGCGCTGGCGGTGATGCCGGTGGTTTTCTGGGTCTTTATCGGTCCGGGACATGCGGATCCGGTCAAGCTCCTGTGGGTTATGCTGCTGCTGATCATCCTGCCGCTGGCGCTGTCCCGGCTTATCCTTCATTTTCGGCTCGACGGCCGCATCAATCCGGTCCGCGGAATTCTGACCGACTGGAGTTTTTTTATCGTGGTTTACACCATGATCGGCATGAACCGGGATTTGATTTTTTCCCGGCCGCTCATGATCGCGCCGGTGGCCGGCGTCGTGGTGGTCGGTACCTTCTTGCTGGGCTGGGTCGTTGAAACGTGCGCGCTGCGTTGCGGCGCGGACAGGGCCCGCACGGTCAGCCTGACGCTTCTGGGCACGCTCAAAAATCAGGGCATCGCCGGCGGTCTGGCGATTGCTTTGTTCGAAAAGGAGGCGGCCCTGCCGTCGGCGATCTACAGCATTTTCATGATTCTGTATATCCTGTGGCTGGACAGGCGCCATCAGAAACGAAAACGCCGCCTGGCGGCATAACCTCTACGGGCGCGTCTGATAGCGGTCCAGCACGGCTTTCAGCAGCGATGCGCTGTGCCCCAGCTGGACGTAGGCTTCCTCGCGCGTGAGGTTCCGGTTTTCCCGGCTGAGCCGGTATCCGAGCTGCCGCGCGATGTTGGCGATCCGGGCAATTTCCCGCGCCAGGTCCGCCTCGAAATTATCCGCGCTCAGCCGGATCTCGTACATGCGGGCGATGATCTGATCCGTTTCGTTCCAGATCGCGTCTTCAACGACGCCGTCGGTGGCGCTGTGCCAGGTCTTGTTGTAGTCGTCGTAGGGAATATTGTGCAGCGGCTGGGACAAATCGCCGATATAGTGCGCGCAGTAGTCGAGATGGTATTCGGCGTATTTGCCCGACCGGACGTACTTGTCGTAAGCCCTGAGCGACGCGATAATCGCGCCGTACAGATGGCCCTCCGCATCCAGGAGGCGGTTGTGTTCGTTGTAGCGGTCGATCTGCGCGAAAACCATCTGCGGCGTCACTTGCGCGAGGGCGTTGTTGTTGTACCAGTGGTTGTACGTTTCGATGCGGCCGGCCTTGATCTTGGCCAGATCGGGGCCGGCCGCGTTGTACCAGGACGTGCGCCCGGCGGCTTTGGCGATCATCAGGTGCGTCTTGTCGTGCCAGGCCAACGCCTCGGCGGCAAAAAGAAGGAGTGCGACAACGGCAATGATTTTGAGCGGGATATTTTTCATGGGAGTCCGTTTCCTTTTGTAATTTTATTTCATCCGGCTGAACAAAACGCTTCCGGTTGCGATCATGACCAGGGCGAAAAGGGTGATGACGCCCAGATCGAGGAGAATCGGATGATCGTGAAGCCCCAGGAGCGCGCCGCGCACGCCGTCGACGGTGTAAGTCAGGGGATTGACGATCACCAGTTTTTGCAGCCAGGCGGGCAAACGTTCGTCCACCGGAAAAAGCGCGCCCGACAAAAAGAAGAGCGGAAAAACCAAAAACGCCGAGATGACCTGAAATCCTTCCAGACTCTCCAGAAGCGACCCGAGCGCCAGTCCCAGCGACACGAGCGCCACCGAGGTCACCAGCAGAAACAGAAGCGCCAGCGGAATGCCCCGCGGATCGACGGAGGGAAAGAGGAAGGAAAAAATAAACAGGATGACCACCTGCAAAAGCACGTCGGTGCAGCCTCCCAGCACCTTGCCGAAAAAAATGCTGATGCGCGAAACGGGCGCGACCAGGACGGCTTTGAGCACATCGAGCTTGCGGTCCCAGATGATATAGAGGCCGAAAAAAATGGAGCCGAAAATGACGGACATGGATAAAATACCCGGATAGATATAGTCCCGGTAGTTGACGTCGCTCACGGACAGCGAGGCGCCGATGCCGCTGCCGAACAGAAAAAGCCACATCAGCGGCTGCACGATGCTGGAGACGATGCGGCTTTTTTCCCGCCAGAAGACCTTGAATTCCCGCCACCACACGGCCGAAATGCCCAGAAGTTCGCGGAAAAGGATTGCGGTGCGCATGGTTTACGTCCCCTTTTGCCTGTGCCGGGCGATGGTCTCGACCCAGCCGCCGCCGTTTTCGGCGGTTTCGTTGCGGATGTCGCGGCCCGTCAGTTTGATAAAGACGTCATTGAGCGTCGGCTTGCGCATCTCCACGCTGGCCACATCCGGAATGAGGGAGAGCACTTCCGCCAGATGCAGCGGCGCGGATTTCATGGTGATCTCCACGGTTTCGCCCGCGCATTGCACAGCCGAGACATAGGGCAGGGCGCTGAGCTTTTCCATGGGCGGCGCGGGGGCGCGGACGGCCACGATGTCGCCGCCGAGCGCGTCCACCATGTTGTCCGGCGTGTCGAGCGCGATGATCTTTCCCGCGTCGATGATGCCGATGCGGTCGCACATGGCCTGGGCTTCCTCCATATAGTGCGTGGTCAGCACCACGGTGGTCTCCTCTTTTTGCACCATTTTGCGGATGTATTCCCAGGTGCGGGCGCGCGTCTGCGGATCAAGGCCCAGCGTCGGTTCATCCAGAAACAAAACGGCGGGGCGGTGCAGGAGGCCGCGCGCCAGTTCCAGGCGCCGGCGCATGCCGCCGGAATAGGTTTTGGTGAGGTCGTCGGCCCGGTCCCGCAAATCCACCAGCGCAAGTATCTCATCGATCCATGCCTTGCGCTCGCGTCGGGGAATGCCGTAAAGACGGGCGTGCAGCTGAAGGTTTTCACGGCCGGTCAGAATCGTGTCGAGCGTCGGATCCTGAAAAACGATGCCGACTTTCTGCCGCACCTGCGTCGGATGTTTTGCAATGTCGAAGCCGGCGATGAGCCCGCTGCCGGACGTGGGGCGGATGATGGTGCACAGCATGCCGATGGTCGTGGTTTTACCCGCGCCGTTGGGGCCCAGGAGGCCGAAGATTTCGCCCCGGGAGATGGTCAGATCGATGCCGCGGACCGCCTGGATTTTGCCGAATGTTTTGGCAAGTGACCGGATTTCAATGATAGACATATGCGTACGAACACCGGTGCTTTCTTTATTCAAAGGCGATGGCGCCCGGCCACAGGTAATAGACGCCGGCTTTCATCTGCAGAATTTCCGGCACGGCAATGTAAATCGGGGACAGACGTCCGCTTTCGACGGCGGCGCCGGACGTGTTGTAGTAGTTGTCCTCCGGAACCGACCGACGGCGATAGACGACGACTTTGGCGTCCTGGGGCAGGCCGGCCAGCTTGCGGGTTTCGGCAACGGCGTCGGCCAGGTAGCCGATTTTATCGATCAGTTTGAGCTCCAGCGCTTCATCTGCGACAAAAATGCGGGCCGTGGCGATTTTAGCCAGCGCGTCGGGTCCCGGCTTACGGTGTTTTTCCACCAGGGCGGCAAACCGTTTTCCGAAGCGGTCCACCGTGTCCTGCATCAGCGCTTTTTCCTCTTCGTTCGATTCGCGAAACGGCGTGCCCATGTCCTTGTTTTTGCCGTATTTGTTGATTTCGACGCCCAGACCGATTTTATCCAGAAGCCCGTAAGCCTTGGGGCGCATGAAGATGACGCCGACCGAGCCGGTGAGGGTTGTGGGATGCGCCAGAATCAGATCGGCGGGCAGGGAAAGATAGTAGGCGCCGGATGCGGCCACGTCCATCATGGCCACGGTCACCTTGTTTCCCGTTTTGGCCTTGTAGGCGGATATTTCGTTGTACAGGAGGTCGCTTGCCGTGACGGTGCCGCCGGAGGAGTTCACTTTCAGCAAAACGGCCTTGATTTGCGAATCGGTTTTCGCCTTGTTGAGCTGGACCACCACCTGCTCGACCAGGCTGGGTTTGGCGCCGAAGAAATCCTGCTGGGGCGCGTCGGAGATCATGCCGCTGACCGGAATGACCAGAATCTTGTCCTTGCCTTTGCCTTCGAGGGTGTATTCCTGCAGGGGGCCGGGAGTCGTGTCAAAAATATTGAGCCGCGGGGCGGTGCAGGCCGTGCAGGCCAAAAGACCGGACAGGGCGACGAGAAGAATGATTTTTTTCATGGGAGTCCTTTCTTTATTTCAGCAATTTAAGAATCCATTTCATGTAGCGTCCCCGGTGCGGCTGGGCGCTGTCTGACGGGTCGGCGAGGGTGTAACTGCGCAGGATGCTCTTCGCGTGGGAAAATGTTTCAAAACTGTATTTTCCGTGGTAACGCCCTGTGCCGCTTTGCCCCACGCCGCCGAAGGGCAGGAAATGGGTGACGATGTGCATGATCGTATTGTTGACGGCGCCGCCGCCGAAGGGCACCTCCCGGATAACCTTCCGGCGGACGGCCTTGTCGCTGCAAAACAGGTACAGCGCGAGCGGCTTGGGCCGATCGGTGATCCGGCGGATGATCTCATCAAGGTCGGAATAGGGGATAATGGGCAGCAGCGGGCCGAAGATTTCATCTTCCATGATGGCGTCCGGCCAGTCGACGGGATACAAAAGCGTCGGTTCGATGTACCGGTCGGCAGCGTTTGTCCGGCCGCCGTAAACGATTTTGGACGGATCGATCAGGGAGGCGAGGCGTTGAAAATGACGGTCGTTGATGATCCGGCAGTAGCGGGCATGGCCGGATGCGTCCTTACCGTAAAATTTCAAAACGGCCTTCTTGAGCGCGTCAAGAAAAGCATCCTTCACGGCATCGTGAACCAGCACAAAGTCCGGCGCGATGCAGGTCTGGCCGGCATTAAGAAATTTTCCCCAGCAAAGACGGGCGGCGGCTGTTTCCAGGTTGGCGCTTTCGTGGACGATGGCGGGACTTTTACCGCCCAGTTCCAGTGTAAGCGGCGTGAGATTTTTTGCGGCCGCCGCCATGACGGCTTTTCCGACCGGCACGGATCCGGTGAAAAAAATGTAGTCCGGGGGCAGCGAAAGAAGGTGCTGCGTATCTTCTGCGCCGCCCTCGACGACGCCGATGTAGTCTTCGGGAAAAGCGGCGCGGATCAGTTTGTTCACAACCGCCGCCGTGTGCGACGACACTTCCGAGGGTTTCAGGATGGCTGTGTTGCCCGCCGCGATCGCTCCCACCAGCGGCATCATCACGAGCTGAAAAGGATAGTTCCAGGGCGCGATGATCAGCGTCACGCCGTACGGTTCCTTGTAAATGTAACTCTTGGACGGCATCATGAATACGGGCGTCGGAACTTTCTCGCGCGCCGTCCAGTCGCGCACGCCGGCGATGGCGACTTTGATTTCGTTGTAAACGCCAAAAATTTCCGTCGCGTAGGCGTCCGTTTCCCCCTTGCGCAGGTCGGCGTATACGGCGGCGAGAATGTCCTTTTCGTGCGCGGCAATTGCGTCCTTGAGTTTTTTGAGCGCATCGATCCGGAATTCGACGTCGCGCGTTTTCCCGGACCGGAAAAAGTCCTTCTGTTTTTTAAACAAGGCATCGATGAGCGGTTTATTCATGGGCGTTCCCGCGCCGGCCCGTCCGCGGACCGGTCGCTTCTTTTTTCTTTCGATGGACTTACTATAAGCGCTGCCCGGCGGAGTGTCAAGGCGAATGCCGGACGTCCCGGCCGGGGCAACGAACGCGACAGGACATGGCCCCGTGCACAGGCGAGGATTTAAAACCGGACGGCCAGGCCTGCCAGGCCTGTCCAGTCGTTTTCGGAAACCGTCAGCCCGTATTTGAGGCCTGCGTCGAGCGTAATGTTTTCGGTGACAGCATAAGAAATGCCGGCCAAAGCAAAGGCCGGATGGTTTTCGCTTTCCGGGTCGCGATTTCTTTCGATGCCGATGTTGGCCATCAGTTTCAGATCTTTGATTACTTCAACTTCCGCGGCCGCCGAAGCGTGCCAGAGATCCCTGCGCTCTGCGAAGACGTTTTCATTGCGGATGAATCCCGCATTGACATGAATGGCGAAAGGGGCCATTTCCTTGGTGCCGACCAGGAAGAGGCGATAACCCGCGTGTCCCGCGCCCAATCCTCTGTCTTCATTGCCGGTAGGCACGCTGATGCCCGGTTTCACTGCCAGCGACCAGCCGCTCTTTTCAAAAAAACGCCATTTGACGTCGAAGGTAATGTCTCCAATACCATCCTCACGTTCGATACGCATATCGTTTTCTTTTACGGAAAACCAGGAGCAGGGCAGGCCCACAACGATATCTACCGTGTCGAGAACGCCGACAGTGATGCACACGCCCACATCGCCGCCTTCCGCCTCGAAAGTGGTCCGATCATCGACCTTGTCCTTGTCGTAGAAGTAGGACATTCCCAGTTCCACCTGCGCCTTGCCCTTGCCCTGCGTGCCCGTGTCGTCCGTTACCAGCGGATGGCCGGCAAATACCGAGGTTGACATTAAAAATACGCTTACCGCCGATAAAATTAACCGCTTCAGTCTTTTTTCTCCTTTATTTGATCCGTAGGGAACGATTGCGACCGTTCCCTACGGTGTTCCCTACGGGATTTATAAGAAAAGCCGGACCAGCCGGTCATTTCCATTGTTATTCGACTCCCCGCATGGTTGGGATGCGCATCCCGAACATCCCGCTCAGGGGCCTTTCTTCCGTATAAAACTTCTGTAAAACACCCACCCCGCCGCCGCGAGAATTCCCAAAGCCGGCAAACCATCCATTAAAGTTATGCGTATCGCCTGTATCCGTTCCCTGCCTCTTGCGGGAGGGGATCAACGGGAGGGGCAATTGTCCTTTCCTCAATTTTCACCCTCACTCTCTCCCCTGAGTTCCCTTCAGGGCATCGAGGGAGAGGGAATGACTTGCACCTTGCACCCAATATCCTCCCGCACAGCGCTTTGAGTAAGACGGCGTAAATCCGTTTGGGCATCGCTTTTTTTCTTTTTTCGGATTTCAGGAGCGACTTGCTGGTCGATCCTGCGGCCGGGCCGTAACGCGTATCGGCCGTGGCGCTTCCGGATTTAGCCGTCGGGATCGATAAATTCGGTGGATTTTCTGCTTTTTATCACAGCGACTTTGTTTAATATTGCAATTGATAGTCATTATCAAATCTGGAGTTAAAAAAACGCCGATAATGGTCGGCTGAAGAAATCTCCTCGCAGACCGTACCGGTGTTCCCCCGGCTTCTCAGGGGGGCGACGCCACTGCGGGCAGGCCGGATTTTGCGCATTGTGTCCGGAGCATCAGTGACGCAAATCATGCCGGAAAGCTGTGGTATTTTGTCGCGACTTCAGAAAACCGCTCACCCGCCCAATCGGCGAAAAAGCGCATTTGCGCCGGCCGGCTTCACGCCTTTTTCTTCCGGCACGTCTGGCAAAGTCCGTAAAGATACATTTCGTGATCCGTCAGTTCGTATCCGAAGCTTTCCGCCACGCGCTTTTGCAGCTCTTCGATAACGGAATCCAGAACCTCGACGGTTTTGCCGCAACCCCGGCAAACCAGGTGATCATGATGGGGGTGATTGTAACAGTGTTCATAGCGCATCACGCCGTCGCCGAAATCCACCTCTCGCGCCAGTCCTGCCTCCACCATCAATTTCAGGACGCGGTAAACCGTCGCCTGGCCGATGGACGGATCGCGCTTTTTAACGATGTCGTAGAGCTGTTCGGCTGTGATATGCTCTTCGCGCTTCAGAAAGGTGTCGAGAATCATCCCGCGCTGCGGTGTCCCGCGCAGATGCCGCTTGATCAAATACGCTTCAAATATTTCCCGTTCACTCTTCATGGGATCCCCTATATATAATTGATAATCAATATCATTGATGGCTTCACTACAGGAAAGGAGAGGTGCCTGTCAAGAAATAAATGGCGCAAGGAAGACAAAATGAAAAAATAGACGCCCTTCCTCAGTCTGCGACGGGAAGGCCTGGTCGGACTGCCGCCTCAGTCCGGAGAAGCAACCTCAAAACGCCCGAGGCTGAAAAGCGATGCGTAAAAAGGTCGTCTTTCGCGCGGATCAGACAGGCCGGCAATGGATTCGACGGGCTTCATTGAACCGGAGCGGGGGCGATTTCTCACCGTGCTTTTCCGTCAGGACGTTTGGTTTTTGAATCTCCGCCGTTTTTCGGGCGATTAAAATTTTTTTTTCCGATGACCGGAATCAGCCAGAAAAGGGCGATCAGGGCGATCACCGCGATTACGACCAATTCTCCAATTGAAAAATGAAACTGCATTTGTCACCTTCTTTCTGCGAGCGCACGGTTTAAAAAAATAAAAAAGCCGCCGTCTGATGGTCGTCAGACAGCGGCCCGGCTGCCAATACTCCCTCCATAAGCCGTTCGACGCTTATGGACCCTTCATCTGATCCGCGGACGAAGCGTCCCGGCGGATTGTCGGTAGCGGCTCTTCCAAGGGGGAAGCGGAAAAACCGAAGTAAAATGTTTATTATCTTTTAAAGCATTCGGAGGAAAAAATCAATCCTAACCCGAAAATTCACGCGGGAATGTTGACGCGGCCAGACTTGCCGATCGCGATACACGCAGACGGTGAGGCGTTTGACCGAAATGAAAACGCATCAGATTTTGTTTCGAATGTCTTTTTCATCAGGCGCCTGATCGTCCAGAAGAGGCTCTTCCAGCAAATGCGAGGGCAGAAAAAACTTATTGGCGATAAGCGTCGGAATAACGGCGCTCGCGATCACCGCTCCCACGATCAGCGAATACTGCGCCTGTGAAATAATCTGGTGGGACAAACCATAAAGCGCAGAGATGGTTCCGAATGTCAGTCCCGTGCTCATAAGCAGCGTGTAGTACCATTTTTCTTTCTTGTCTTCCCTGAAATGGCGAATGGCCGGATATAAACCGAATATTTTGGAAGCCACTTTACCGCCGAGAAGCAAGAGAAATATAAAGGCGCCCGAAAGCAGCGCCGGAATGGAAACCAGCGCTCCGGCCCGAAGAAAGTATAGAGGAGTTAAAAAACCCACTGTCAGCGTTCTCAGGCGGCGCACAAAATGACCGTCTTGTTCCATGGTGCGCGCCAGAACCATTCCCAGGACATAAGCGGGCAAAACCGGCTCGCTGCCGGACCAGGCGGCGAGCACGCCCATGGCCAGGAGAACGAAGATGATCCACTTGGCGCGGATGGCGGCCGTCTTGTAAGCGAAGCGACGGATAAGGTATTCCGTCATCGGCCGCAACGTGAACATCAAAACGACGGTGACGGCGATGAAAACGGCGGTTCTGTAAGTGAACGGAGCAAAAATCAGCCCCAGCGCGATCACGGTTCCCAGGTCGTTCACGAAGCAGGCGCCCAGGATGCCTTTGCCGAATTCCGTTTTGTTGAAGCCATATTCCAGCATGACGGCATAAACAACCGCCATGGAGGTAGTGGACAAGGCAATGCCGCATAATAAACTGGCCGCAAGATTCCAGCCGATGAGATAGTAGCTGATGAGAAAACAACCGATAAACGGGGCCGCAAAGCCGATGACGCCGATGAGGGAGACTTCCGTGATTTTGGTTTTCATGGCATCGGGATTGAGTTCCGCGCCAGCGAGAAATGTGAGCAGGATCGCGCCGACACCGGTGCAAAATTTCATCCAGTCGTCGTTAAGCGCCAGAGAGTCAAAATAACCCATCTGAAAGGCGAGAAAACCGACGACGGCGCCGACGATGATTTCCATGAGTGCGATGGAGATTTTCAATCGATTGGCTAAAACGGTGGACAGGACGGCGGCAAAAAACCAGAATGCTGCAACGAGATAAATTTTTTCCAAGCGACGACTCCTTTTGAAGGGATCTAAACATTGCAGGAGTCATCAGCGGCAGCGCGGTTAAAGGCGAACTCCATCGCCCGCACAAAAAAAAGGATACTATTTTAAGACGAGTGGGGATTAACAGAATAGAGCGTTTCCGTCAACAGATCATTAACGGATGATAAAAAATCACCGCGCGGCCCTTGACAGTGAACCGCGCGGTGAAAAAAATGAAATCGGATTATTTCATCGCCTGTTCAACGGCAACCGCAACGGCAACCGATGCGCCGACCATGGGATTGTTGCCCATGCCGATGAGGCCCATCATTTCCACGTGCGCGGGAACGGACGACGATCCGGCAAACTGCGCGTCGGAGTGCATCCGGCCCATTGTGTCGGTCATGCCGTAGGAGGCGGGTCCCGCGGCCATGTTGTCCGGATGCAGCGTTCTGCCTGTTCCGCCGCCTGAGGCGACCGAAAAGAATTTCTTTCCGGCGAGAAGGCATTCTTTTTTATAGACGCCCATTACCGGATGCTGGAAGCGCGTCGGGTTGGTGGAGTTTCCCGTAATTGCGACGTCCACGCCTTCGAGATGCATGATGGCCACGCCTTCTCGCACGTCATCCGCGCCGTAGCAGCGCACAGCCGCGCGGTCGCCCGTCGAATAGGCTTTTTCCCTGGCTACGGAAACCTTGCCGGTTTTATAGTCAAAAGCGGTGGCGACATGAGTGAAGCCGTTGATGCGGGCGATGATGTGGGCCGCGTCTTTTCCCAAACCGTTCAGGATGACGCGCAGCGGTTTTTTCCTGGCCTTGTTGGCGGATTTGGCCAGGCCGATTGCGCCTTCCGCCGCCGCAAAGGATTCGTGTCCCGCGCAGAAAGCGAAGCAGGCGGTTTCTTCGCGAAGCAGCATCGAAGCCAGATTGCCGTGGCCGATGCCCACCTGTCGGTCGTCGGCGACCGAGCCGGGAATGCAAAAGGACTGCAATCCTTCTCCCAGCGTTTCAGCGATGTCGGCGGCTTTTTTCTGACCTTTCTTGATTGCGACGGCTGCGCCCACCAGGTAAGCCCATCCGGCGTTTTCGAACGAAATCGGCTGAATGTCTTTTACGATTTTTCGAACGTCAACACCTTTTTCCTGACATATTTTTTCAGCGTCCTGAAGCGATGCAATGCCGTATTTGGCCAGAAACGCGTTGACCTGATTTATTCTTCTTTCATATCCTTCAAAGAGAGCCATATTTAAACTCCTTATTCTTTACGGGGGTTGATGGTTTTAACGGCTTCGGCAAAGCGGCCGTATGTTCCTGTTGCCTTGGCAAGCGCTTCATTGGCGTCCATGCCTTTGGTGATATGATCCATCATGACGCCGAGATTGACAAATTTGTAACCGATAATTTCGTCGTCGGCGTCGAGGCCTATTTCACGAACGAATCCTTCGGCCATCTCGAGGTAGCGCGGGCCTTTGACTTTGGTGCCGTACATGGTGGCGATCACGCTGCGCAGTCCCTTGCCCAGGTCTTCCAGACCGGCGCCGATGGGGAGCCCCCCTTCGGAAAAGGCGGTTTGTGAGCGTCCGTAAACAATCTGAAGGAAAATTTCCCGCATGGCGACGTTGATCGCATCGCAAACGAGATCGGAATTCAACGCTTCCAGAATGGTTTTGTTCGGCAGGATCTCCGCCGCCATGGCCGCGGAGTGCGTCATGCCGGTGCAGCCGAGGGTTTCCACCAGCGCTTCCTCAATGATGCCGTTTTTCACGTTGAGGGTCAATTTGCAGGCGCCCTGCTGCGGCGCGCACCAGCCGACGCCGTGGGTCAGGCCGCTGATGTCTTTGATCTCTTTGACCCTTGTCCAGCCGCCCTCCTGGGGAATCGGAGCGGGGCCGTTTTTAGCGCCCTTGGCGACGACGCACATCTTTTCAACTTCGTGTGTGTGTTCCATAAATGTTTGATCTCCTTCCGGTCATATTCTTTCTTTTCTTTGCGAAAAGGTGTCTTCATGCAGGTGAAGAATTGATCATGTTTTCTATCCGCAGGACCGCCTGTTTGATGTTCTCCGTTTGTCCCCGCGTCCGAGTTATCTGGGCTTCAACGGTGGCGAGTTCTTCAGAAACGTAAGATACCGCCTGCCGGAACATTGTGTCAATAGCAATGTTGATGCTTTTTTCCCATTGAAAAGCAAGCCTTGAGAGATTGATTTCCACTTCTTTCGGGAGGCCCTGCAAAAAATGCCGTTCGAAGACCTTTCTGAACAAAAACATCGGGATCAGAAACCAGATCAGATCCAGGTGGATGTCGAAGGTTTTGGTGAAGGAAATATCCGGCGAGTCCGGCTCGACCACATCAATTTTCCATTCAACCGGCTTAAGTTTTGTCCCCAGTACATTTTCGATGTTGTCGCTCAGGGATTTGCGAAACGCTTCCAGCGATCGGGAAAATCCGGCGTGCGCCTTTTGCAGCGTGCCCAGGAAATGGCGCTGCTCCGTTTTGGAAATCCGGCGCATTTCCTCCGAAAGCGTTTCGGACACCCACGATTCATAACGCCGGGAGAGCTTCCAGAGATTGCCGCTCCAGGACGGCAGTTCCCTTTCCAGCTTTTCACGAACCGTCTTGGTCAGCGGAGATAAAAAAGGTGCGAGATAATTTTCAATAAGCGGCCTTGTCCGGCGTTGATGTTCCCTGGCCATGATGCCCAGCTCCTCGCGCATCAGTCCTTCATTGACTTTTTCATCTAGAATCCTGCTGTGCAGATTTGCGCGGTTTTGATCCGCCGTGTGTGACGCCTGCAAAGCGATCCGCAGATACCCCATGCAAGAAGCGGCAAGAGACCGGGTTTTGTGATTCAGAATACGCAAAAATTCCTCGTTACGGTTGGCGCAAAGGGTCTGGCAAATATCCTCTTCAATGACCTTCCGGTACTGGCCGGTCTGATCTTTTATAGAATAGAGATAAACCGGCAGTGTCCTTCTAAGTTCTCGCTTGAGCGTTTCCGAGAAAAAAACGATGACTTCTTTCTGTTGCGCCTCAGAAAGCAGATCGGCTTTGGTCAAAAGCAAAACGATGTTGGGTGTGTAGGCCGAAAGTTCACGAATCAGATTCAGATCGTTTTCCGAAAGGGGCCGGTCAGAACTTACCGCAAGCAGTGCGGTTCCCACGGAAGGCAGCCAGTTTGCGGAGGTTGACTGATGATACTTGAAAACGCTGCCCAGACCCGGCGTATCGACAAGACGGAGACCCGGAAGACGCATAAGCGAAGGCAGTTCAATATCGACGATTTCCACCTTTTTTCCATTGCCGGGGTTTTTCGCCTCCGAGGTGTAATCGCCGACGGAAGAAAGCGGCGCTGCGGTGACGTGCCCGTCGAAATGCCGGATCAACGCACGCTCGGTTGCGCCGTATTGAAGGCGAGTGACGACGGTAGTGACCGGGATCGCGCCGACCGGCAGTACATCGCGGTCGATCAGACTGTTGAGAAGCGAACTTTTACCCGCCTTGAACTGACCAAGCACCGCCACGTCGATGGGCGGATTTTCCGCCAACAGAGCGGTTGCGGCGGAAAGTTGCCTTTTGAGGGACGCCATGGAAAAAGCATCGATGGTGTCGCCGAGACATTCAAGGAGGATGCGTGTGGCCGGAAGAAATTTGTGTTGCGACGAGGTCATGAATGCTCTCCCACTGTGCTGTTCGGATCGTAGGAGTTATCAGCAATAGATGCGGTTAAAGGCGAACCCCATCGCCTGATGCGAAAAAATTAATATCAGAGCTTCAAGAAAAACGCCAAGAAATATTGCGTTGAAAATAAAAAAATCCCGTTATGCCTAACGCATAACGGGATTTTTAAAGATCCCGGTGAACAGTGAACCTAAGCGTTTTTCCCTTTCGGCGCTTTGTAAATCAGGGTTATGACAAAACCCACCACCAGAAGGCCGGCGGCAATGTAAAGGGCCTGAGGTTTAAACGCTTCAAAGACAAACGGACCGATGATGCCGGCCGCGCTCCACGCGGTCAGCATGAAGCCGTAAACCTTGCCGATGTAGGCCGGGCCGAAGGCGTCCGCCGCGAAGGCGGGCATCGTGGCGAATCCGCCGCCGTAGCAGGCCAGCAGGTAGCAGGACACGACGATGAACAAATAGTAGCTGGAGACGTAGCCCATGGCGATAAGCAAATAGACGATTGCCTGAGTGGCAAACATAATCAGGAAGACCATGCGGCGTCCGATATTATCGGAAATCTTCGCCCAGAACAAACGTCCCAGGCCGTTGAAGATGGCGGCGACGGCAACCACGGTCCCTCCGGCTGCGGCAACCAGGGCGATCTGTTCCGGCGTTAAATCACCGACCAGGCCCATGGTCTTTCTGTAGATATCCTGAGCCAGCGGGGAGTGCTGGGAAATCAAGCCCAGACCGGCCGAAATGTTAAGGCACAGCATTGCCCAGAGCATCCACCATTGCGGCCTCTTAACTGCTTCGCCGAACGTAAATGAATCGGCTGCGGAAACAGATGTTGCGGCGGGCTTAAAACCTTTGGGCAGCCATCCGGCAGGCGGGTTTTTAAATAACTGCGCGGCGCCTGCGACCAGGATCAGGAAAATCACGCCCCAGATGTACCAGGTCGTGGCCACACCGGACGAAAGAACTTTCCCCGCTGCGTCAACTTCTTTGAAAGATGCAATCATTGCCGGGGCAATTTTCCCCATGAAAAACGCGCCCGCGCCGAATCCCATCACCGCGAGACCGGTAACAAGACCGCGTTTATCCGGGAACCAGCGGATCAACGTGGCAATCGGCGTCACGTAGCCGAAGCCGTTGCCCAGCGCCGCGATGACGCCGAATCCCAGGTACAGAAGCGGCAGGCTGCCGATCTGATCGGCATAACCGGCGACCAGTGTTCCGATACCGAAAAGGATGCCGCCAATCGTGGCCACAAAGCGAGGGCCTTTCTTATCTACCAGCGTTCCGCCGAATGCCGCGGCAAGGCCGATAATCAGCATCAGCAGCATGAAGGTGTACTGAACGGATTTCCCGTCCCAGCCATGCATGTTCATCAGGGGATTTTTAAAAACTGACCATGCATAGACGGTGCCGAGGCACAATTGAATGACGACGGCGGCGATGGCGATGAACCATCGCTTACTCTCCAAATTCTCATTAGCCATAAGTTGATTCCTCCCTTGCCTTTCTCTCAGGCATAAAAATGTATTTGGCGACACGCAAAGAAAACATCCGCAGGAAAGACAAATGATTTTTTATTGTGTCATGACGCTCGATAAATGTCCTCGGTCTTATACATAAAGAATATGCCCCTGACAAGGGGCATATTCGATTTTCTTTATGTTTTATTAAGCATCGTCCAGGACCGCAGCCGATCGATCAGGCCGCCTGAAGTTTCACCGCGCACACCTTGTATTCCGGAATTTTCCCGATGGGATCGAGGGCCGGATTCGTCAAAAGGTTGACCGGCGTGTCGGTGAAATGGAAGTTCATGAAAATCGTGCCGGGCGCGCTTTTTTCCGTGAGCTGCGCTTTGGCTTCCACTTCGCCGCGCCGCGAGGCGACTACGACGGTCTGGCCGTCGGCGATGTTGAGCTTTTCCGCATCGGCCGGATTGATTTCCACAAGGCTTGTCGGGTAGCGCTCGGAAGGCCCCTTGGACCGCCTTGTCATGGTTCCCGTGTGGTAATGGTAAAGAACGCGTCCCGTGGTCATCAGGAAGGGGTAATCCTGGTCCGGAAGCTCCGCGGGGGGGATGTACTCGATAGCGGAGAACAGTCCCAGACCGCGCGAGAACTTGTCCTTGTGCAAAAACCTGGTCCCCTTGTGTTCGTGCGTGGGGCAGGGCCACTGAATCCCTTCTTTATCAATCCGCTTGTAGGTGATGCCGGCGTAGCTCGGCGTCACCGACGCCGCTTCCTCGAAGATTTCCTTCGCCGACGCGTAGTTCATGGGATACCCGAACGCGTTGGAAATGCCGCAGATGACTTCCCAGTCGGTCTTTGCCTCTCCGGGCGGTTCCAGCGCTTTGCGGACGCGCTGCACGCGCCTTTCCGTGTTGGAGAAGGTGCCGTCTTTTTCGGCGAAACTGGCGGCCGGCAGTACCACATCCGCGATGGCGGCGGTCTCCGTCATGAAAATGTCCTGGACCACGAGCAGGTCGAGTTTTTCGAGCTCTTTTTTCACATGGTGCAGATCCGGATCGGAAAGCAGCGGGTTTTCGCCCATGATGTAGAGGGCCTTGATCTTGCCCTGGCCCGCGGCCGCCATCATTTCCATGATCGTCAGCCCCGGCTTGGGCGAAAGGGACGCGCCCCAGGCGGCTTCAAACTTGCGGCGCACGTCGTCGTTGGCCACCTGCTGGTAAGCGGGATAAACGTTGGGCAGCGCGCCCATATCGCAGGCGCCCTGAACATTGTTCTGGCCGCGCAGCGGATTCACGCCGCCGCCTTCAATGCCGACGTTCCCGCACAGCATCGACAGGTTGGCGCAGCTTTTGACATTGTCTGTCCCGCTGATGTGCTGCGTGATGCCCATCGCGTAGAGGATGCTGGCGCGCTTGGCTGCGGCGTACATCCTTGCGGCTTTCTTTAAATCCTCCGCCGGAACGCCGGAAATCCTTTCGACGTATTCGGGCGTGTACCTGGCGACCATTGCTTTGAGCGCGTCAAACCCTTCTGTTCTTTCGGCAATGTAGGGCTTGTCTTCCAGACCTTCAGCCAGAATAACGTTCATGAGTCCGTTGATGACGGCGACGTCCGTTCCGGGTTTCTGGCGCAGCCAGATGTCCGCGTATTTCACGAGGTCGATCCGGCGCGGGTCGATCACGATCAGCTTTGTCCCGTGGCGCCGCACGGCGCGCTTCACTTTGGCGCCGATGATCGGGTGGTTTTCCGTCGTGTTGGTGCCCGTCGCCAGAATGAGGTCGGTGTACTCGATTTCATCGATTGAATTCGTCATTGCTCCGCTGCCGAAAGTGGCGGCCAGACCGGCCACCGTCACGGAGTGTCAGAGCCTGGCGCAGTGATCGACATTGTTGGTGCCGACCCCCGCGCGCATAAATTTCTGAAACAGGTAATTTTCTTCGTTGGTGCAGCGCGCGGAAGCGAGACCGGCGACGCTGTCCGCTCCATATTCGGTTTTGATGGCCTTCAGTTTATCCCCGATGAATTTGAAGGCTTCGTCCCAGGAGACTTCCTTGAAGTCTTCCTTTTTGTTGGCGCGGATGAGGGGTTTTTTAAGCCGGTCGGGATGAGAGACGAAATCCATGGCGAAACGCCCCTTGACGCAGAGGCTGCCCTCGTTGGGCTGGCCGTATTCCCGGTTGCCCATGACTTTGACGATCTTGTTGTCCTTGATGTAAAGATCCATCTGGCAGCCGACGCCACAGTACGCGCAGGTGGTGCGGACTTTTTCAAGCTCCCAGGGACGTCCGGCGAACTTCGCCTGCTTGAACGTGATGGCGCCGGTGGGGCAGACCTGGAGGCATTCGCCGCAGAACACGCACGACGAATCGATGTAGTCGGTGTCGAACGCCGGCCCGACCTTCGCGTAGGAGCCGCGCATCGAGAAATCCAGCACTTCGTTGACCTGGATTTCGTTGCAGGCCCGGATGCAGCGGCCGCACAGGACGCATTTGTTCAAGTCGCGGGTAATCATGGTGTTGGATTCATCGAGCGCGTGACCGGGAGGCTCGATCGGAAAGCGGGGCTTGTCGATTTTCAGCCAGTAGATCAGGTTCTGCAGTTCGCAGGCGCCGTTTTGCTCGCAGGTCAGGCAGTTGTGGTCGCCCGAGGACCAGAGGAGTTCGATAATCATTTTCTGCGCGGCGCGGACGGCCGGCGTATTGGTGCGCACCACCATGCCGGGGCTTACCGGCATGCAGCACGAGGCAACCAGAGAGCGCGCGTTTTCCACTTCGACGACGCAGACGCGGCAGGCGCCGACATTGGTAGTGTTGGCATAGTGGCAAAGGGTTGGAATGTAAATGCCCAGGCTTCTGGCGGCTTCAAGGACCGTCTGGCCGGGGTTGACCGATACTTCCTGTCCATCAATCGTCAAAGTTACCTTTTTTTCCATTTTTTGTTCTCCAGTCTAGAAAGGTCGATACCCAATGCTTCTTTGAATAAAAAGCATAAGAGTTACTGCTGATCAGGGCTACCGACTTATAGTCATTAGTCGTGGTTTTGTCAATTATGTCAATTATGTCATAATGTTGTTTGGCGGCGTTCGCCGGGATGAGATAGCCGCTGTAAGAAGCCGGAAAAGTGATGCAGTTGTCAAACGCAGGAAAAGGATTATATTATTGCCAATAAATATTGACCAAGGAGAACTTATGACAGCGGACAGGGGAAATACCTCTTATCGGGAAAATGTGGAACGGTTAAGCCGGATGTCTTTTGCGGTGGGCGTTTACCGGCCGCCCAGCGAGGGGGGCAGCGCGTCTCTGTTGCTGCGGGTGACCGAAAATTGCCCGTGGAACAAGTGTACCTTTTGCGAAATGTACAAAGGCCATCCGTTTGTGTATCGTTCCGTGAAGGACATCAAAAAGGATATCGACACTGTAAAAGCGATGGTTGAAGAAATCGAGGAGGTGTCCCGGAAAATCGGACAGGCAGGCAAAATCAACCGAGAGGTTTTGCGCGCGCTCTTAAGCGTCGATCCCTATTTAAACGAAAACCAATGTTTTTCCAATGTGTTCAGTTGGATGTACTACGGCGGAAGGACGGCCTTTCTGCAGGACGCCAACAGCATGATCATGAGGCCGCCGGAATTTATCGAGGTTTTGACCCATTTACGCAAGACTCTGCCCGGCTTGAACCGCGTGACGTCCTATACAAGGTCCAAAACACTGGCCCAGCGGAAACTCGAGGAACTCACCGCCATCCGCCAAGCGGGGCTCGACCGCATTCACGTGGGGCTGGAAACGGGCGACGACGAGATTCTCAGGCTGGTCCGCAAGGGCGTCACCAGCGCCGAGCAGATCGAAGGCGGGAAGAAAGCCATGGCGGCCGGATTCCAGCTTTCCGAGTACTGGATGCCCGACCTGGGCGGCCGGGAGCGCTGGCGGCAGCATGCCGAAAACACGGCGCGGGTCTTAAACGAGATCAATCCCCACTATATCCGGTCGCGCCCCTTTGTTCCGAGGCAGGGAACCGAAATCTTTGACGATTACGCTTCCGGGCGTCTGCATATTTCGTCGCCGCACGAGCGGCTGCAGGAGCTGCAGGTGATGATTGAAAATCTTAATGTGACCTCGCATGTGTGCTTCGACCACAACATGAATTCCTGGACGAACCGCCAGGGGGGGCTGCTCTTCTCCCTGGATTACGAAGGCTACAAGTTCCCCGAGGAAAAGCCCCGCGTCCTGGAACTGATCCGGGAAGGGCTGACGGTCGACGAATCCCGTCACATCGACATTAAGGAACTCATTGCGCTGGGTTCCTTATAGGCCCCGCGATCAGTTACAGGAACAGTCTTCTTGTCGGACGGTTGCGGTATTCTGCTTAGTGAACCGTGCCGGAATTTGTTTTGGCCGGCCGGTTGCCCGCGCCTGTGCCCACGGTTCGGCCGATGGACTGGAAATCCTTTTCCAGACCGGCGATAATTGTTGCGGCCGGGCCGACGTCGGCTCTTCCCGGATAAATGTCGTAGCGTTTTTTGAATGATTCCGGTGTAAAATCCGGCATCACGACGTTCGCGCCCGCCTGCAGCGCCAGCAGCCGGCCCTGCGGGTGCAGGGAGGCCAGCGCCGTGGTGGCCGGGATGTTGGTGTTGCGCGTGATGAGCCGGGCTGTGGCAATCACGCGCAGTGTCAGTTCGATGTCGTCATTGTCGATTCCGGCCAGCGGCGTGGCGGGATGGGGGATGAACGGTCCGATGCCCAGCATGTCGGCGTCGATAAGCCGCATGAGCAGCAGATCGTCGGCCAGAATTTCATGCGTCTGGCCCGGCAGGCCCACCATGTTTCCCGTGCCCGTTTCAAAGCCGAGTTCCTTGAGCGTTTTCAGACACGTGACGCGGTGGTCCAGGCGGCAGCCGGGGCGGAGATATTTATAAAGCTCCGGCGAGGCGGTTTCGTGTTTGAGCAGATAGCGGCCCACGCCTGCGTCGAGAAAAGCCCGGTAGTCCGCCGGAGGCCGTTCACCGAGAGAAAGTGTGACAACGAGGCCCGTTTCCTTTTTGATGCTTTCCACCAGGCGGCAGATTTTATCCGCGTCATAAAATGCGTCCTCCCCGGACTGCAGCACGACGGTCGCAATGCCGGACGCCCTGATCTCACGCGCCGTAGCGAGAATCTCCGCGTCGGACATCCGGTAGCGCTCCAGGCTTTCGTTGGCCTGCCGCAAGCCGCAATACAGGCAGTTGCGCTCGCAGAAATTGGAAAATTCGATGATGCCCCGCAGGTGGATTTCATTGCCTACGTCGTTTTTGCGCACGCGGTCGGCGGCGGCGAAAAGGTCCGGCGCCAGATCGCCGGGCATTTTCAAAAGCTCGAGGATTTCCCCGCGGCCGAGAGGTTTGCCGATTTCCGCTTTAAGCAGCAGTTTTTCAATACGATCAGATATAGACATCCCGCGCCCCGTTTTCGATTTGCGCCAGCCGGCTTGCGGCCATTTGTTTGCGTTTTGTCCGGTAGGATTTTTCAAGCGTTTCCGCAATCAGCGCCTCACCGGCTTCCCGGACCCGGGGGCTGGCGTAATCCATCAGATACTCTTTGAAAGTAAACAAGGCGTTTGTCTGGCAGAATTTCTGGATCAGGCCGGGTTTGGCCAGATCCATGAAGTCCTTGCCGACGCGCCCCAGGCGGTAGCAGGCTGTGCAGAAGCTGGGAATATGGCCGTGCCGGCTGATGTCGTAGATGACTTCGTCGAGCGTCCGGGTGTCGCCCAGGTTGAACTGCGCGGCGCGGAAACGGTCGCTCGAATCCTCCTGGTAGCCGCCGGGATTGGTCCGCGAGCCGGCGCTGATCTGCGAGACGCCGTAGGCGAAGACTTCCGAGCGCAGCGCGGGATTTTCCCGCGTGCTCAAAATCATGCCCGTGTAGGGCACCGCCATCCGGAGAATCGCCACCAGTTTCTTAAAGTCGGCATCGCTGACCGGCCGCGGCGGGGCGATGGCCGCCGGCGCATTGAAGGCCGGCTCCAGGCGGGGAATGGAGATGGTGTGCGGTCCGACGCCGCAGTCCTTTTCGAGCTGCAGGGCGTGCAGCAGGAGGCCCAGGACTTCATATTTGTAATCGTAGAGGCCGAACAGCGCGCCGATGCCCACGTCGCTGATGCCGCCTTCCTGCGCCCGGTGCATGGCGGTGAGGCGCCAGGCAAAATCCTTCTTCGGCCCGCTGGGGTGCATGATTTTATACGTTTCATGATGGTAGGTTTCCTGAAACAGGACGCAGGTGCCGATGCCCGTTTTCTTCAACCTCCGGTATTCGTCCACCTGCAGCGGGGCGATTTCCACGTTGATCCGCCGGATTTCTCCGCCTTTGTCCGTTCGGGTGGCGTAGGCCGTTTCGATGGCCTCCATGAAGTATTCCAGGCTCGACCGGGTCGGGTGTTCGCCGCAGAGCATGAGCAGGCGCTTGTGGCCCTCCCGCTCCAGAACCATCACTTCCTTCCGGATCTGCTCCATCGTGAGAGCGACGCGACGAAGCTCCTTGTTGTCGCGCCGGAAGCCGCAGTACAGGCAGTTGTTGGAGCAGAAATTGGCGATGTAGAGCGGCGCGAACAAAACCAGGCGGTTGCCGTAAATAGCTTCCTTGATTTTGTGCGCCGCCTGAAGGATCGCTCCGACAAGCTCCTCGTCTTCGGTCTGGAGCAGCGCGGCGACCTCTTCGGGCGTCAGCCCCTTGAGCTCGCAGGCTTTGTCAATGATGTCGCGGATGCGCGCCGGTTCGGGACGCTCTGCGTGGTCGAGGATCTCCTGAATGGAGGTGTCGTCGATAAAATCTTTACATTCGGTCATGATGAACGATCCTTTATTTTCCTTCAGACTTTGGTCAGGGAGGATTTGACGGAAACGCCCGGCAGGGATCCCAGCTTGCCGGTGAGCGCGCCGATCTCGTCGGTGGTGGCGTGGACGATGAGCGCGATGATGTGCAACCGGGCGGGTGCGTAGGGAAGGCCCATCCGCCCGATGATGCTTTCGCCGAAATCGCCCAGAATCGCGTTCACCTTTTGCGCCTGTCCGGTTCTGTCGGTAATAATAATCGTGATGGTGCCGATGCGCTTGTCCATGGTTTCCTCAAAAAAAAGGTTTGATCCGGAAGAATCAAACCTTTAAATGGATAAAGACTTCAAACTTCCCTCAAGATCAGTTTTGCCCTCTCTCTCAGGCTGCAATTACCTTGTCGCTACTCTATCCGCACGGACCGGCGTTTGTCAACGAGAAAAACCTTGACGCTTGCGTGGTACTGTTTATATATTCGTGCCACCGGCGCGGCTGCGCGCCGGCTGTGAAAGCTGCTGGGCGGCTGCAACGGCGTGCGCGACCCGAAAGAAAGAAACAACCCGGCGCCGGTCGGCTCGTGGTTGCGGCAACAGGATAAAAAGATGCGGAAGGGCACACCCCATACGATGAGCCGGAAGATGTTACCGATCTTTCTCTTGCTGACCTTGCTGACTCTGCCGGTTTGGTCTTTCGCGGACGATCCGGCGCCGTCCGGCCCGCAGAAGAGGGAGAAGTCCAGGGCGGCGGACAATGCCGCGCCCGCCGAAACCCGGCAGGATATTCACCGCCTGGAGGCAGTAGTCGTCACTGCCGAACGACCGGGCAACCCGGTGATGCCCGTGACCACGCGCTACGGGACGCAGCGCAATGTCGTCACGGAAGAACAGATCAAGGAACAAAACGGCCGGGATTTTCAATCCGCCCTGCGCGATGTGCCGGGCGTGATGTTTCAAAGCAAAAACCTGATGGGCAGCCAGACCAGCCACAGCCTGTACATCCGCGGACGGGGCGCCGGTCATCCCAGCTCCGACTTTGCCGTTTTGTACGACGGCGTGCCGCGTTTCGGGGCGCTCTTCGGCCAGGCGCTGGGCGACGGCATGGCGCTTCCCACGATCGGGAGCATCGAAATATTTAAAAGTCCCCAGCCTTCCGAGTTCGGCAGCGGCTACGCCTCGGTGAACGTCATTCCCCGGCAGATGAAGGAAGAAGGCCGGGAAGCGGTCTTCGACACAAGCGGCGGCAGTTTCAATACCGTTGCCCAGAGTCTGTCGGCAGGCGTCAGAAAGGGGCCGTACGACCTGTTCGTGTCACAAAGCTGGGCGTCCACGGACGGCCATCGCGAACATTCCCGCGCGCAGCAGCAAAGTTATTACGCCAATGCCGGCTATGAACTGAGCGGGCCCTGGAGCGTCCGTCTGCTGGCGAATTATGTGGGCAGCCAGACGCTGGCGCCTCTTCCGGAAACCAGGCCCGCCGCGACCAACTCTGTGAACTGGCCGATGGCCGAACGCTTCGACACCGGCTCCTTTCTTTCCACCCTGACACTCAGCAACCGCTATGCCAAAGCACAGGGCTACCTCAAGGCGTATGTCAACGAAACCGATTTCGACCTGCTCGAAGAGCTGAAAGACGGCGTGCGCTACGCGGGCGGCAGCGGCGGCGTGTGGTCGCGGCAGAAGGCCCTCCTCTACGGCGTCCGTCTCAGGGAAAGGCTGGCGCTCTGGCCCGGCGGTGAAATTGTAGCCGGCGTCGATTGCGACGTAGCCGATATGAAAAACACCTCGCGGACGTACAGCGGCCTGGCCGTTTTCGGCGTCAACGGAGGGAAGGCTGAACGGATCTGGGATTTTCCGCGGACGGTTGTTTTGTCTCCGTATGCCGCGATAAGCCACCTGTTCGGAACGCCCGAAGGCTTCCATGCGATTCCCTCCGCGGGATACCGCTATCTGCGCCATAATGAATTTCAGTCCGCGTCTTCCTGGCAGGCGGGGCTGGTAGCGGGATGGGACAGGACGGACCTCAACATCCACTACGCCCGCGGCGTGAATTATCCTTCTCCCATCGTGCTCATGAACATGGTGCTTACCGACGCGCCGGCGGCCGGCGGCGAAACGTTTTGGGAAAAAATTCAACCCGAGACGGTGGATCATTATGAAATCGGTTTGACGCATGCCTGGCCCGGCAAAGCCTCCGTCGGCGCGACGGTTTTCTACGACCGGGGCAAAGACCGCTATCAGGCCTATCTGTTCGGACCTCTGCCCGTCTCCTGGAACGATCCGATCGGAAAATACATTATTCGCGGACTGGAGCTGACCGGCGCCGTCACGCCGGCAAAAAGTCTGGAGATCTTTGCCGGGGCGACGATGATGGACGCCAGAGCCACCGGCGGCGACGGCATTGAACGCGATCATCTGCCCTACACGCCCGGCTGTCAACTGCAGGCGGGGTTCAACTGGTCTTTTTTGGAGCGCTTCCGTCTGCGCATGGATTTACAGTATCTCCAGGATGTTTACGCCGGCACCGGCCTGCGCAGCGGAACCGTGAATTTCGGTCCGCTTACCGACATGAACAAACTGGAAGATTTCACGCTGGTCAACGGCCGGCTGGGATACTTTTTCGAATACCGGCCGCTGCACATCGGCGAAGGAGAAGTGTACGTGGCTGTCAACAATCTGTTCAACCGGCATTACGAGTATGCGAAGGGCTACAGCATGCCCGGCATCATGGCATTTGCCGGAGTGACGCTGAAATTTTTATAGGAGACGCATGAGAAGCAGATTCATTGGAGGAATACTCATCCTGGTTTTCGCGGCGGGGCTTTTTGGCTGGACGGAAAGTCCGGCGCTTGCGAAAACCGCCAAGGCGCGTTACATCATCGTCGCGTCCGATACGATTCTTTCCGGCATGGCCAAATCATTGCTGCCGCCGGCGCGTTACAGCGTTCTGGCGATTCTGCCTCCCGGCCAGTGCCCCGGACACTACGACGTCAAGTTGTCGGATATCGAGAAGATGCAGAAAGCCGATCTGGTGATTTCTTTCAGCCGGATGCCGTTTCTGGAGAAAGCAAATTCCGGCGGCCGGGCCCGGCTGGCGCTCGATACCGGCGGACGAAACTGGATGGCGCCCGAGTCCTATCTTTTCGGCTTGCAGCGTCTGGCGGGCGAACTGGCGCGGCGCTTTCCGGACGACCGGGACGAAATCGCCCGCAGGGAAAAGGGGGCGGTTTCCCGAATCCGCGCGGAGGCGCAAAAACAGAAGGCGCGGCTCGACCGGGCAGGCATTGCCGGACGCGCGCTGCTCGCCTCCTCGCTGCAGCAGGAGACGCTGGAATGGATGGGCTTTTCCGTCGCGGGTGTTTACGGCCGCCCCGAGGCCCTTTCAGCGAAAGACGTGGCGCGCCTCATTAAAATCGGCCGCGAACGGCAAATCGCCGCCGTCGTCGATAATCTGCAATCCGGCCCCGACGCCGGAAAAGGACTGGCCGAAGCGTTGGGCAGGCCGCACGTTGTTCTCAATAATTTTCCGTCGTCCCGGGGATATCTCGCGACGCTTCAGGACAATGTTGACGCCGTGATTACGGCGCTGGAGAAAAAATGAACCGGGAGATATTGGCGCTCTGCAATGTTGCGGTGCGAAAGCACAAGGCGCTGCTGCTTTCCGGCATCGATCTCGCCGTTTCGGAAAACGAATTTGTGGGCGTGATCGGCCCCAACGGCGCGGGAAAAACCACGCTGCTCAACGTCATTGCCGGATTTGAAAAATTTTCCGGAGACCTCTTCCTTTTCGGCCGGCGACAGACCGAGAAGCGTTCCCGCCTGACGAGGCTGCGCGTCGGATATGTGCCGCAGATGCTGCAAGTCGATCCGGCCTTTCCGATTTCCGCGCTTGAGGCGGTTCTCACGGGCGCCGTGGGCCGGGCCGGGATCTTTCGTTCTCCGGACCCCGACTGTCGCCGGGAGGCCCTGCGCCTTCTCGACATGATGCGCCTTGGTCATCTCGCAACGCGTCCGCTGGGGCATCTGTCCGGCGGAGAGCGGCAAAAGGTGTCGCTCGCGCGCGCGATTCTCCAGAAACCGGACCTGCTGCTTATGGACGAGCCGACCGCCAATCTGGACATTGCCGTGCAGAAGGAAGTGCTGAACCTGATCGATGAAATCGCCGGGCGTGAAGACCTGACGATTCTGTTTGTCACGCACGATTTCAACCTGCTGCCCGCGCGGCTGCGCCGCGTCGTCATGCTCAAAAACGGCGCCAAGGTTTTCGACGGCGGCATTGACGAAGCGCTGGCCGGCGAAACGCTGAGCCGGTTGTTCGACTACCCGCTCGAAACCTTCGAACGAAACGGGAGGCGGTTTGTTTCCTATGGCTGAACAGATTTTAGAAGCCTTAAGCTATCCGCCCATCCAGCGCGCCTTGCTGGCCTGCCTTCTCTGCGGGGCGAGCTGCGCCTTGCTGTCCGTTTTCGTCGTACTCATGAAAATGCCGCTTATCGGCGTTTCCATGTCGCATGCGGCTTTCGCGGGCGCGGTGCTGGGAATGCTGCTGGACGTCAATCCTTTTTTAAGCGGTTTGATTCTGTGTCTTTTGACGGCGGCGGTGCTGGGGCCGCTGTCCGATCGCGGCGGCATCGCGCCGGAAAATCTGCTGGGGATCCTGTTTTCGTTTCTTCTGGGAATTGCCTTTCTGGGGATGGGCATTCTCACGCAGACCAAGGCCGGAGCGCTGAACCTCATGTGGGGCAGCCTTCTGACCCTGTCGCTGACCGACCTTGCGGTGCTTGCGATTGTCACCGCCGTCCTCGCGGCATTTGTCGTTTTATTTTTCAAGGAAATCCGCGCGGTCTTGTTCAACCGGCGTCTGGCCGCGTCGGCCGGCGTGCCGGAGCGGATGATTTACTACGCCCTTCTGTTTCTCACCGGCGCGGTCGTGTCGGCCAATCTGGCGACCGTGGGAGGGCTGCTCATCTTTGCGCTCCTGGTGCAGCCGGGCGCCGCCGCCCTGCAGATAACCTACAATCTGAAATCCTTTTTCTGGATTTCCGCGGCGACGGGAGTTCTCGCCTGCGGCCTGGGGCTTGCCGCGTCTTATATTTTCGATATTCCGTCCGGCGCGGCGGTGGTGCTGACGGCGACGCTTCTGTTTGCGCTGGCCTTTGTGTTTTCACCCAAACGCCGTTCGATGAAAGGAAACGTTTTGAAAAATGACCGGCGCTGAAATCTACGAAGCAAGAAAGCAGTTTTTCAACGACTCTGCGGAAAAGTGGATCGACCTGTGGTACCGGGACCCGGAAACCGGGCGGCAGGACAAGCACGCGAAAGATTTTGAAAGGCTCTTTTCCCTGCTGCCTCTGAAGACCGGTGACTCGGTGCTGGACGCGGGCTGCGGGACGGGCGTCCTGGTTCCGTATCTCCTTCATGCCGTGGGCGTTTCCGGAACGATTTACGAACTGGATTTCGCCGCGAGAATGATCGAAATCAACCGGCGGCTCCATCGCGCCGCGAACATCCGTTTTCTGGCGGCGGACGTGGAAAATGCGCCGCTGGAGCGCCAATCCTGCGATGCCGCGGTCTGCTTTTCCTGCTTTCCGCATTTTTCGGACAAGGAACGGGCGATTGAAGCGCTTGCCGGCCTTCTGAAACCGCGGGGGATTCTCGCCATCGCGCATTTCGCATCCGCGGAAGGCATCAACGCGCATCACAAAACCTGCGCCGCCGTTCGTCACGACCGCCTGCCGGAAGAAGGCGCCATGCGGAAGATGATTGCCGGGCGCGGATTCGCAATCGAAGCGTTCATCGACGAGGAGGGGTTTTACTATCTGCAGGCGCGGAAAAAAACTTGACGCGCCGGTAGTATCTTTCCTATAGTTCGTGTCACTAAAACCACCAGGAGGACGCGAGGATGTCAAAGCTTGTCCGTTTCGGCGTGTCGCTGGACGAGGACCTGCTGAATCAGTTTGACCGGCTTCTCAGGCAGAAGAAGTACACCAACCGCTCGGAAGCCATCCGCGACCTGATCCGCGAAGAGCTGGTCAAGAAGGAATGGACGGAAAACCGCGAGGTCACCGGCGCGATCACGCTCGTTTACGATCACCACGCCCGCGAGCTGGTAACGAGAGTGCTCGATATCCAGCACGACTACCACACCTGTATTCTGTCCAGCCAGCACATCCATCTGGACCATCACAACTGTTTTGAAATCATTGTGACGCGCGGGAAATCAAAAGATATCGAAGCGCTTTTCCAGAAGCTCAAAGCCGTCAAGAATGTGAAGCACGCGGGCTTCATGATGGCGACCAGAGGAAAGCATTTTTAGGCTGCGGCGCGACGGAAACAAGGCCGGCAAAGGGCGCGTCGCGGATCAGCTCTGCTGCGAACAGGGAATGCAGACGCGGCGGCCGTCGGGAAGCGGGATCATTTTTCCGGCCATCGTCATTTCTCCGCAGACGGCGCACGGGCAGGAAGGCTGCAGCGGCGCGTACGGAGGTTCGTCGTAAGGCACTTCCGCGGTGGTGAAGAGTTCGGCAAAAGGCTGGGACAGCAAATCGGCGATTTTCATCCGTTTCAGCTGCCGCTCTTCGTTTTCCGATGCCTTGCCCGCGATGCGAGCCGCTTCCAAACGGTCGTAAAGCTCCCTTTCTTTTCCGCCGTATGTGTAGCCGGTTCGCCGGGAAAAGCGGTAAGCGCGGCGCATCGGACGGCTCAGCACCGTATACGCGTTTTTGCCGTAATTTCTGACGACCAGATTGCCTTTGCCGGCCGCCGTTCCCAGAAGAACCTGCAGGGCGTCAATGGCGCAGGAATCGTTTTCACAGACCGCCACCACTTCCTCGTCTCCGGCCCGGCTCAGGTGCATCAGGCGCATGGCTTCTCTGGCTACCCGGTAGCCGTAGATCAGGCCGGGGCAGATGTGCCCGTGGAACGCCACGCACTGCTTCAGATCATCGGGTATTTTTATTTTCTCATCGGAAACCGTCATATCCATTCTCCTCCCGAGAGCAGTTCATTAAGACTGTATGCGTGTCGGTCCAGCCGGCGAAGGCCGGCCGCTTTCTCCTGCCGGATGTCTCCGCGATGGGCAAGGCCTATCCGCACCGGCAGGGAAAGACCGCAGGGGGCATCTTCGGGATCCGCCGCCGCGCTTCACATATCCTTGATTTCCGACAACAGGCGGTCGAACTGCTCCACATCGACTACCGGCGAGGTGGTGAAGGAAATGCCGGTGAGCATGTTCAGCCCGAGCGACGCGGACATGGCTTTGTCCGCATCCGGAAAGTCGAGTGTTAAAACCAGATCGTGCTCCCCCATCACGGCGTACATGGAAATGATTTTGCCCTCGTTTTTCCGGATGATCTTTATCGCCTTGCGGGTCCGTTCCTGAGACGCCCCTTTGATGGACTCCCGATTGTATTTTCCGAACATCATGTATATCGGCATACCTTGTCTCCTTTCGCCCGGGCGAATACGGAGGATCCGCTCCCGGTTGAAAATTCAGTCGTTGGCGGTGGAAAACCTGGCCCGCCGGGGATGGACGAGACGCTCGTAATCCGCGTAGGACATGCGCAAAAGTTCCGTGTGCGAGCAGGCGTTGAAGAAGATTTCCTTGTCCCGGGCCAGGCTCTCTTCCACATAAACCGCCATGCCGTAGATATTGCCGAAAGGCGGCATGGCGCCGGCTTCGCATTCCGGAAAGAGATTTTGAAATTCCTCTTCGCCGGCCAGTTGCACATTCTGTGTGTCCGCCACGCTTTTCAAAAGATCGAAATCCACGCGTTCGGTCGCCGGAAGCACCGCCATGGCCATCTGACCGTTGATTTTGATCATGACGGTTTTTGCCACCTCCTTGCCCGGGACGTGGACGGACTCGGCGATTTCCTGGGCCGTATAGGCTTTGGAATGCCTGATGCTGATGTACCGGACGTCGCGATCGTCCAGAAAGGCTTTCAGCTTATTGAGCGGCATGCGGGCCTCCTTTCTTGAGCTCGGCGCTCCCGATAAAGGGTTTGCAGGGTTGACAGACCGAATCAACAAACCGGCGACCGGGAGCGGACTGCGAAGAGCGGAAGATTTGCCGACGACCAGACTATTTGCGCTCTGGGATGATCGGGCGCCGATAACGGTTTTCGCTTTCAGGCATTATATAAAATGGAAAAGCAAAAGACAAGGTCGGGGAGCAGGGAGCAGGGAGCGGGGAAGGGGGCATCAGATGGGATGTCTTTTGCCGCCGCTGTGTCGGGCATGACCGCTGCGCGCGGCACAGCCCCGCCACGGGACGGGGCGCGGCAAGTAAAAAGGAGGTCATTTCCCCCGATCCGCTCCGGCACGAAGGGATCGGGGGAAATGTCCGACAGCCGTTACCATTTTTCGTAATGAACCTTGGCGGGATTGAAACGATCCTGATAGGCTCTTTTCTCGACCGGATACCCCAGAGGAATGATGGTGAGCGGCATGATGTGCTCCGGCAGATTGAGAAGTTTGCGGATGCCGGCGGTTCTGTCCTCGTACGGATAGAAGGTGGTCCACACTCCGCCCAGGCCCAGCGAATGGGCGGCGAGCAAAATGTTCATGGCCGCATTCGATCCGTCGGGGATCCAGTGTCCCTTTGTCGCTTCCAGCTTGGTGTTGCCGCAAACCACGATCGCCACCTGGCAGGTGGGAATGTGTTTGGCGAAAGGATGGAAGGATGGAATCTGGGCCAGCGTGTTTTTGTCGCGAATGACGACGAACTCCCACGATTGGGTGTTTTTCGCGGTCGGCGCCGCCATGGCGGCCTGAAGCAGCAGTTTGACCGTCGCGTCGGAAACCGGCTTGTCGGAGTACTTGCGCACGCTGCGCCGGGTGAAAATGGCCGAAAGCGTGTCCATGCCGGATGTTGCCGGAATGCCCGTGGTGACGATTTCCGGCGCGTCTGAAGCCGCCGCCGTTTGTGTGGCGGCAAATACCGCCGACGCACCCAAAAGCAGACAGATCACGGCCAAACCGGCGAGCCCCATCATTTTTCGAAAAACTTTTTTTTGCATTTTCTTGCCTCCCCAAATCATTTTATTTTCGTGTGTTGTTGCGAAAAACGCGTTTACTTCCCACCATCACCGGACAGTTTTCTCTCCGGCGTCGATGGGATGAAAGGATTGAAACCAGACTTCCGGCCGGGAAAAAACGGCGGCGAGATGCCGCTGGCAGGTAATATAAGAACAGCATCCGGGGCTGTCAACGGGGAAATTTCCGGGCCGGAGATTCGGTTTTCATCGCCTGAACACGGCAGGCCCGATTCGATGGTAAAGCGAACAACTCTCTGTAATCAAAAGAAAATGCCGCTTTTCAGGAACGTCGGTTCATTCTCCTTCCGCGGCCTGCTCTTCCGCGGTATGCAGATAGATGGTGGATTGAATGAAAGAGCCGGTTTTGGGGTTGGATTCGATGGCGAAGTCATCCGAAACCTTCTTGGTGTTTGCCAATCCCATGCCTGCGCCGAAGCCCATCGACCGGATCCAGTCGCTGGCCGTCGAATATCCCGGCTGGAGCGCCAGCGCGATATCCTCGATGCCCGGCCCCTTGTCGCGCGCGGTGATGACGATTTTCTTATCGTCGATTTCGAACGCCATGACGCCGCCGTCGGAGTGGATGGCAATATTGATTTCCAGTTCATAGGCGGCAACGGCGGCTTTTCTTACGGCCTGCCGGGGCGCGTTAATGTCTTTGAGAGTCTTCTTCAGTTCATACGAGGCCCGGCCGGCGTTTTCAAAGTCGAATTTCGTAACAATGAACTCCCGTTTGATTCTGTCCATCTGGTCGGCCGGTTCGGTGTTGATCATCTTTTCCAACTCGAGAATTTCATTGTTGAGCTCGTGCAGCAGCGCAAGCAGGATATCGCGGCTGGAAAGAATACCGGCGAGGCGCCTGTCCTTATCGACCACCGGAAAGCGGCGGTAGGAGTACTTGTCGAAGAAGGGAATCGCGTAGGAAAGCGGCATTTCATCCTCGAGAATGATCAGGGACTTCGTCATGTGCTTTTCCGCCGGATCATCGGTATAGCCTTTATCCAGCGCGCTGATGATGTCGTTGACGCTGATCATGCCGACGAGCACGTCGTCTTCCAGGATGGGAACCGCCGAGATGCCGTTGTCCCGCATCAGATTTTGGATATGGCGGAGCGAATCGGTTTTCCGGGCCGTAAAAATATGTTTTTTCGTGGCATCCTTCACTTTCAGGCGCAGGATGACTTCCTTGATGGTACTGGGGGTTTCATCCCCGTGGAGTTTCAACATAACAGGTTACTTCTTTGCGGTATTAAAAAGTGGCGCAAGGTGAAAACACGTTTCAAAAATGGGGTATTCGGCGCAGACGAGAGTGATATCCGGTTCCCGGGCCAGATCGAGCGTATCCTGCGGGACCGGCTTTCCGCAGGCGACCATCGCGGCATTGGCGCTGATCATATCCGCCGTGCGGACAACCTGGGCGGTGTTGAGGTTGCTGAGCAGGAGGATGTCCTCTTCGTCCGTTGTCAGGACATCGCTCATCAGACTCGACGCGACAACCCACCTCGCAAATTTCCGGCTTCCCCGGTGCAGGAATTTCCCCTCCACCCGGGAAGCGGCTTCATCAATAAGAACTTCCGGACGCATGACTTTCAAACCTTCTTTTTGACCAGGAATGTCAGCTTGGAACTTCGGAAAAAGAATGCACTGCCGATTGAATAATCCTGCTCTCAAAATAGCGGCGCACCGTTTACCACATATTTCTGACGACGTCAAATAGCGCCGGGGGGATTATTTTCTCTTCAGCATTTTACGTACTTCATCGAAAAGTTCGATAAAGCAGCCCACGACGGCCAGGAAAAACAATCCCAGCATCAGGAGGGGAGCCGTGCCCAGCAGTTGATCCAGGAGCGAGCCCACCCACAGAAACAGCGCGGAGGCCGCGGCCAGGATGAATCCCCAGGCCGATAAAAAAAAGATGCTGCGAAACAGCGAGGGTTCTCCGATGCGCGTTTTCCTGAATTTCAAGAGCATCCCGTGACGCCTCCTTTCGCATCGTCTCTCCGGGGCCGAGGATGCGGCAGTCGTCAGGAACGGTTGTCAGCCGACGTAGCGCTCCTGCTCCTTGCGCATGTGCGCCAGCCAGCGTTCATGGTTTGCGGCCCTGGCTTTGAAGTACTCCAGAATTTCCGGATGGGGCAAAATGAAGAACTCTTCTTTTTCCAGGGCGGCGACGACATAATCGGCGCACTGTTCCGGTGTGATGGCCGTTTTCAAAATGAGTTTTCCGACGCCCTGGGCGTCTTCCGGAAGCATGCCGGAAATGACGCCGAACGGACACAGGCAACTGACCTTGATGCCCTGGCGGGCGTGGGTGATGGAAAGCCATTCGGCAAAAGCAACGGCGGCATGCTTGGAAACCGCGTAGGGCGCCTGGCCCAGGGTGGTGAGCAATCCTCCGGCCGAACCCGTCTGGAGCAGATAGCCGCCGCCGCGTTCGATCATCGACGGCAGAACGGCGCGGGCAGCGTATACATGCGCCATCACGTGAATATCCCAGCAGCGCTGCCAGAGCTCATTTTGCGCCTCGGCGCCGCCCGCCGCGGGAATGCCCGCGTTCGAACAGAAAAGATCGACCGGCCCATACGTTTCAACGGCGGACGCCGCCAGTTTCTGAATGTCCGCTTCCCTGCCGACGTCCGCCGTTACGGCAAGCCCGCCGATGTCCGCGGCTACCTGCGCCGCGCCTTCGCCGTTATAGTCGGAGACGACGATTCCCCTGGGATGCTCCGCCGCAAAACGATAACATAATCCGCGTCCGATGCCGGAAGCCGCGCCCGTCACAACTACCACCTTGTCCTTGATCTTCATAACCGCTCCTTCGCTTCAGAATTCAAATGTCCTGCACTGCCCGACTCTGCATAGACGCAAGCGGCACAAAATGCAATTTCAAAAATAGACCCGCGCTTTTTCCTCGCATCTCAGCACTTTCAGGGCGGCCCGGGCAAAGACCGACGCCTCCTGCTCGGGATACGTTTTCACCGGAGCGATAAAATCGCAGCGTTTTTCCAGCCAGTCGACGGCATGGGCGGACTCCAGAATCTTGCCGGTCAGGATAACGGCATCGACTCTGCCTTGAAGTACGGACGCCATCGCGGCAATATCTTTTGCCGCCTGATAGCAAAGGGCCTCCAGGTAAAATCCGGCTTTTTTGTCGCCCGCTTGAATCCTTTCCTCGATTTCGCTGATTTTATTCGTGCCGAGATAGGCGACCATCCCTCCTTCACCCCGAATCATTTTCAGGATCTGCCCGCGCGTATACCGGCCGGAAAAGCACAGTTCGACCAGTGAGACAACCGGCAGGGCGCCGCTCCGCTCCGTGGTGAAAGGTCCTTCTTCCAATGCGTTGGTTACATCCAGCAGTTGGCCGCCGGCGATGGCCGCAACGGACATGCCGCCTTCCATGTGGGCGATGATAAAATTGACGTCTTGCCGCTTCTTGTTCATTTCCGCGGCGGCGATGTCGGCCACTCCCTCGATGTTCTGCGCATGGTATGCCGCGAACCTTTCGATGGCCGGCAGGCCGGAAACTTTCGCCAGGGGACCGAGCGGCTGCATGGCCGAATGGGCGACGAAGGCCGAAACGCCGTATTCGTCGGCGATTTCCCGCGCCAGCATGCAGCCCAGTCCCGACGCATGGTCCAGGCGCGACAGGATGCCCCGGACATCGTCGATCATTTTGGCGTTCACCTCGTAGGTGCCGCTTTCCTTATGGCTGATTGCGCTTCGGCCGACCACGGCCGCCAGATCTCCTTTTTCTATCCGCCACTCCTTCAACTGGTCTTTGATGAGCGCGCGGCGGTAGGGGAGCTGATCCAGTATCCGGGAATACTTGCGCAATTCGTTTACGGGATGAATCATCCGGACACTTTTCATTTCCCGTTCATCTTCAAAAACGGACACCTCACTGCTGGTGGATCCCGGATTGATGAGCAATGTTCGAAACATACCTGCGCCTCCTGGAATTCGGATGTCCGTAATTCGTGTTCAAAACCTCTGCGAAAAAGCAAGCTCTTATTTATTGCGCCGGCGGCAATAAAGCAAGATGAAACGGCTGCGGAGGCGGGAAAACGCGTTTGCCTACAGAAGTGTCCGCGAAAAACGCGCTGCTGTTTCGGAGATGGCCGGAGCAGGGGATAAAAAGGTGCGGCGCTGCAAGTATTCAAATTCCTTTTTTATTTAAAAGCCCAGAAGGACCACCCGACATGTCCATCCGCCGCACCCGGACCTTAGAAACCGAAGCGGTTCGTCTTCCTTCAGCCCCGCCGCCGCCGTGGCCGGCTGTTTGAAAACGGGTTCCCGCGCCTTTGCCCTTCTTGACATTCCTCGGCCGTTTGTCTATAGAAGCGCATCGGAAAGCACGCGCCCCACAGTTTCGAAAATGACATCAGATTCCAGGAGGAAACAATGAAAAGAAAAGCAATGATCGTATTATTGGTTTCAGCAATTCTTCTGATGCTGGCGTCCGCCGCGGTATATGCCGGCTGCCCCGATCAGGCGGTTTGCCAGAGATACTACAGAGGCAATAGTGAATATGGCGACCGGATCGGCATCATTTCCACGCCCACGTGCTGGAAGGTCGGTCATCAGTGCAGGCCCTGGAACTGCTCCGGCGACAACACATCGTCTGAGTACTGGATCAGCCGGTGCTTCCGGGATTTCAATGTGAAGCCGGTTGCCGGACGGCAGGATGATAAGGTGTGCGTGACGTTTCCGACGGTCAAAACATCGATGGACGGCCGTCAGCTCTTTACCAAGGATTGGTGCCGCGAAGTAAAGTAGAAGAGCGGGAGCCCCCGGCAGAGGGAGCTTTCGGCCCGGCTGTCAACAACGCGCCGGTTCTTTACTGTGCAGTTCCTTTGCGCGCCGCGCCCGTTCGTTTCGTCTTGCCGCGGTAAAAAGGCGAAATGGACGGATGCGTAAGATCGCTCTGAATCGTCTGCCGACGTTACATTATCGTTTCCCGGCAATTACGGCAAATTCTCTGCCTGCCGGGGAAAAAGGCGTCCCGGCGACATCCGCATAACAACCGTCAACGGCAAAACCGTTCTCTCGCAGCTCTTTTCCCAAATCTTCAGGGCTGAAATACTGCAGCCAGTTATAGATCGTGCGCGTCCGCACGGCTTCAACGATCGTGTACTTGTCGAGGACCACTTTTTCCTTTTCGTACTTGAACGTATTCAGAAAACCGTAATAGTGATCGGGAGACCAGAAACCGTTGAGGAGATTGACTTCATAAAGCGCTGTTTCCCGGCGCTCTCTGAAAGCTGCAAGGGAATACACGTCGAAAAGCAGCGAACCCGAGGGTTCAAGAAGCCGGTGAAACGTGGAGAGCATTTTTCCCCTCTGAGCGGGGCCGAGTGCGCAGTAATCGCACATGATCATCAGAATGAGGTCGAAACGGTCGTCCGTTTCAAAATCGAGGTAGTTCCTGTTGATGTAATGAACGGCAAGTCCTTCCCGCTCCGCCGTTTTCCGGGCATACTCGATGGACCGCTGCGAGAAGTCTATGCCGGTTACCGCCGCATGCCTGCGCGCCAGTCTTTCGGCATATAATCCCGGCCCGCAGCCGAAGTCGGCGATCTTTGTCCCCGGCCCGATGTTGAAGCGGGAAGCCAGCCACTCCACCGACCGATCGATGAAGCGCATGCTGCGGGATGACACATCGATTTCCGGGTCCAAATGAAACCGGAGCATCTGAGCGGAGGTATGCTCATCCGTCCACAGTTCGTCTGTGGTGCAGACCGCGAAAGGTTCCGGTCGCGTATTGATTTTCTCAAGCTGCTCAAACATTAATATTTTGCCAACCGATTGCTGCGCGACACAACACTGCGCTTATGTGAAACGTTTGTTTGAACGTTTTCAATCTGGCAATTTATGACGCTTTTGTTACTGTCAAACATTGTATTGTATTATTCTATTATGTATTTTTGAACCTCTTTCATAAAAGAATATGAAAGAACTTTTCCCTCTACTGTTCGTATTTTCAACACATCATTCTCGATGCTTAATATTTGTCCTGTGATCACATCACCATTTTGCAATACGATACCTTTTATCTTTTTATACAGCGTATTTGCATCAGAGTTCTCTACCGGTTTTGTCTCAACATCTTCGCGGGAGATTAATCCGGTCTTAAATTTATTTTCAATTTTTTCGTAAAACCATCTTTCCAGATTATGTGCAATTTTGTTGAAATTAGAAGTATTGGTTATATCTCTCCATTCGTACGCAACTACTCCCCAACCTTTCAAGTACTGTTCAATTTTGCAAACTATATCAATTTTTGTTTTGTTGTTATCCGGTTTTGTGAAAGTGATCGTGTATGACCATCGTGCCCTTTTTTGCACATTGGCTCCTTCTTTTGCTTGAGTAAAAAAGCCGGTTACGATTTTACCCTTCTTGAAGGATTGATATGTTGTTCCAACTCGCTCTTCGCCTAAAACTTCAAGAACGTCCTCCCACGCTTCATCATAAGAAACCTGATAATAAGGTTGTGGTAAAAAATCCTTTGTTGCTGAAGGATAAATTGTCATTTGTGCACAACCAGACAATGAAAGAATCATGGCAAAGATCATTATGATGCCAAGTTTGAAGCGTTCGTTTTGCATCAGACTCTCCTTTTTTAACCAGATATATTGTGCCTCGATTATTCGAAAAAATCCTAAACTATTTGGGATAAAAATAAAAGAGAATAATCTTTAAAAACAATCGAATGATTAAATTCGGTACACAGCTTTAGATCATTATTGCCGCCGTCAGCTTAACAGGTAATGGGATGAAAAAGTTTTGCTGTGATACCTTCCGACATTCTTCCGAGACTGATGTCCGGCATTTGGGCGGCAGGTTGCAAAGATGGTTCTTCTGTTTTCGCCGGGATCGCCGGCGGAGCGCGCCGGCGATCCCGGGTGTGAGAGCGGCTAAATTTCTCCCAGGGTAATGTCGGTCTGGCCCTCGGGCAGCGGAATGATGTAAACCGGTTTGCGGATCCGCCGCAGAACTTTTTCCGAGACGCTGCCCAGGAAGGCGCGGCGGAGCGCGCCCTTTCCGTGCGTTCCGATGATGATGGTGTCGCAGTCCAGTTCATCCGTTTTGGCGAGGATTTCCGTTGCGGGATCCCCGGGGACGACATGGATGCCGATAATCCGCTTCATGTTTTCCGGCTGGTCTTTGAGCTCCCTTTCAGCGAACTGTATCAGGCGGTCTTCGATTCCCTGAAGCAGTTCCTTTCTCGAATTTTTCTGCAGCTGGTCGACTTTCTTGTCCTCAAGATAGAGGCGAAGCTGGGCTTTCGCTTGGGGCGAAAGCGGCTCCACAACGTGAAGGATGTGGATTTTCGCGTCGTGCTTCATGGCGGTGTTGACGGCGTACCTGAACGCGTAGGCCGAATTTTTGCTGAGGTCCGTCGCATAAAGAACTTTTTTTATTTTGGGGATCATTTTATTTTTCCTCCTCCTGCGTGAAGCGTTTCGAAGCGGCCCAGCCGGCCGCTGATTCGCCGGACGTCGCATGGTTCAGCCTGACGAGATCGGCGCCGGCGCGATCCTTCCGCACGGAATTCCGGCTAAAAAAACCGCCGGCTGAAAAAGCTCGGCTTTGGCGATGCCGCCGCGCCGATCCGGCGCAGTATTCATTAATCAATCAGCACATCCGGCAGCCACATAATAACCTGCGGCAAAAGCGCGCAGATGACGAGGCCGATCAGCATCAGCGCCACAAAGGGGATAATGCCCCGGTAGACGTCTTTGATGTCGATCCGGTCGGGATCGATGCCCTTGATGTAGAAGAGGGCGTAGCCGAAAGGCGGCGTGAGGAACGACGACTGAAGATTAACCGCGATCATGACAACGAACCACAGCGGATCGAAACCGAGCTGCTTGGCAATCGGCAGAAAGATGGGAAAGCAGATCAGCACGATGCCGATCCAGTCGATGAACATGCCCAGGATAAAAACAATGGCCATCATGACCCAGAAGGTTCCCCATTTTCCCAGTCCCAGTCCCAGCACAAAGTCCGTAACCACGTCGCCGCCGCCTACGCCGAGAAACACGCCGGTAAAACAGGTGGCGCCGCACAGGATAATGATGACCATCGTGTTGATCTTCGCCGTCTGAATCACGGCCCGGTACAATCCGCGCCATGTGAATTTCCGATAGGCGAGAACCATGACGAAAGCCAGGAAAGCCCCTACGCCCGAGGCCTCGGTCGGCGTGGCGATGCCGAAAAACAGCGACCCCAGCACGCCGAGAATCAGAATCATGGGGGGAACCAGCGATTTCAGGACCATCATGGCGATCTGGCCGGTAGTGACGCCCGCGCGTTCCTCCTTGCTGATAGGGGGGCCGAGTTCCGGTTTGAAAAAACACCGGATCGCGACATACAAAAGGTAAAGGGAGGCGAGGATAAGCCCCGGCACAACGGCGGCGGCAAACAATTTACCCACGGACAGCGTTGCTTCGCTCGCCATGACCACCAGCATGATGCTCGGCGGAATCAGGATCCCCAGCGTTCCGCCGGCGCAAATCGAGCCGTAGGACATTTTCTTGTCGTAGCCGTATTTTCTCATCATCGGGACTGCCAGAAGACCCATGGTGACCACCGATGCGCCAATGATGCCGGTGCAGGCGGCGAAGATCGTCGATACAACGATCACGGACAGCAGAATGCCGCCCCGCACCTGCCCCAGCACATAGCGCAGGGCCTTGAAAAGTTCGTCGGCGACGCCCGACTGATCCAGGAGCTGCGCCATGAACACGAAGAGCGGTATGGCCAGAAGGACGTAATTGTCCATGGTTCCCCAGATCCGGTTCATGAACATGTAGAACATTGACGGACCCCAGCCGATCAGTCCGAAGATCACCGCCAGTCCGCCCAGGACAAAAGCAAGCGGATGCCCCATGAACAGGCCGAGGAGAAGTCCCGCAAACATCAGAATCGTGATCATTTCAGGGCTGATATCGATCATAGGTCACCTCCCCGGAGAATGACGATTCTCTTGATGACTTCGGATATTCCCTGAATCAAAAGCAGGATGAAGGTTATCATGATCACCGTTTTGACGGGATAGATCGGCGGCGCGAAGACGCTCCAGGTGGTTTCCTTCATGGCCCAGGAGGTGGCGGCGAAGGAATATCCCTGCCAGATGCAGACAATCACGAAAGGAAAGAAGAACAGCGCATAGCCGATGATGTCGAGAAGGGCCTTTTTCTTCCTGGACAGCATCACGGTAAAGACGTCAACGGATACGTGAGACCCGTAAAGCAGGCCGAACGCCGCGACGATCATGAAGTGCAGCCCGTAGAGCTGCTTGAGCACCTCGAAGCTCCAGATGGTGGGCGCATTGAGAAATCTGCGGAGGACGACCTCCATGACGGTAAGCAGCACCAGGGGCACAATGATCCAGGCAAAAATCCTCCCGGTCCACTCGCTGATCGTATCGCAGAACTTTGAAATTTTTTTTGCAACGTTCATTGGCGCCTCCTTTACCGCAGAATATTTTGCAGCCGACGAATGCCGCCCGATGTTTTGTCCATCTGTCGAAAAACGTCTTCAACAGGGTTAAAAATCAAGCATCAACAGACAAGCAGAGGAGGATCTGATTGGACAGGCTCCTCCGCGCAGCGGTTGCTTCCCGCCGCGGGCGGAGCCTGTCCGTTCCGCTGGCGCGGGTGACGCACATCAGTCAAGCTTGGGATACTCCGTCGGATTGAATCCGAACTGGAACGGTATTTCCATCGCCCGCCACTGCGAAAAGTCTTTCTTGAATTTCATTTGAGACTGCATGGATTTTTTGAAAAGCGGGCTTTCCTTGGCTGACGCTTCGGTGTGCTTGTTGGTCAGTTTCAGGATGGTATCCAGCACGGCGTCATCGTAACGGCTGATTTTAATGCCTTTCTTGACGAATTTCTGCGTGTATTCGATGGTGTCGTAGTACTGCTTGCAGAAAAATTCCATGGACGCGGCCTGCGCCGCGTAACGGATGTTCGCCTGAAGATCCTTGTCCAGCTTGTCCCAGACCTTCTTGTTGATCATGACGCCCATGACCGACGCCGGCTGGTGCCATCCCGGCACGGCCCAGTATTTTGTCACTTCCTGGAAACCCATGCCCCAGTCGCACGACGGGCTGCTGAACTCGGCCGCGTCCACGACGCCTTTCTGCAGCGCCTGGTAGATTTCCTGCCCCGACAGGGCGACCTGCGCGGCTCCGAGATCCTTGAGCAGTTTGCCCTGGGTTTTGCCGGACATGCGAATTTTCATACCCTTCAGATCCTGCAGGGACTTGACGGGTTTATTGCTGCGGATACCGCTTTCCATCGGAGTGACACCCGTGACGAGGTAAACCATGCCGAATTTTCCGTAGGCTTCATCGTAGATGGCCTTGCCGCCGCCGTTGTAGTACCACACGAGATAATCGACGGGCGTAAGCCCCATGGGATAAGAGCCCAGCGTATCGAAGACCGGGTCTTTCCCCGCCCAGTAGTTGGGCCAGTCGCCGGAGGCTTCAATCGTTCCCTTGCTCACCGCGTCGAAAACTTCATACGACGGCATCAGGGTTCCCCCGGTGAAAAACTTGATTTCCAGGCGGCCCTTGCAAAGCTGGTTGACAGCTTTCACAAACGCCTGATCGGCCTGGATGAGGTCGATGGACGGGGGCCAGGTGGAGGTCATTTTCCACCGTATCATTTTTTCTGCGGCCGAAACGGATGACGCTGATAAAATTACGCTGAAGACAAATGCCGACACCAAAGCAAAAACGCAAGCCTTTCTTCTCATTGGGTTTCCTCCTCCCTAGACGATGTTGGTGTTTCTGAACAAAAGAAAACAGCGAAACTTTGATCCTCTCTCTCCTTAGGTTGCAAATTCCAGACCACCTGCGGCTCCGGCGTGTCGAGTCATTCTGTTGCGCAATTTTAAAGGAACATCTCCCTGCGGTTGAAAAAATACGTTTGACGGGAGGAGTATAAATGAGTATACAGATGATAACATGTAGGTCTTTTGATACATTTTGTGGTCACTAAGTAATACACGGAAGGGGATGAAAGGTGACAACAGCAAACAGACATAAAGCGATCAAAGACACCAAAGACCAACTCGAGCTCTACTCCCTGATCTTCGACAGCATTCACAACGGCGTCATCGTCACGGACGCCGACGGATACGTGACCCATTTCAACAAGCCTTACGGGCGGTTTCTCAACGTCAGCCCCGAAGAACAAATCGGCAAGCACTGCACCGAAGTGGTCGAGAACACGCGCATGCACATCGTTGCCCGGACGGGCGTGCCCGAGATCAACCAGTCTCATCTGATCAAGGGCCAGAACATGGTCGTCCAGCGCATTCCCATCAGGAAAGACGGCAAGATCATCGCCGTGTTCGGCCAGGTCATGTTCAAGAACGCAAAGGACGTCTCGACGCTCGCGAGGAGACTCTCCTCTCTGGAGTCCAAGGTCAAGGAATACGAGAGGGAACTGTATACGCTCCGAGCGAGACGCTACACGTTTGACAGCATCATCGGCGCGAGCGACAAGATGATCTCGCTGAAGGTGGAAGCCATGAAGGCGGCCGCCAATTCTTTCCCTGTGCTGATCACGGGGGAGAGCGGCACCGGCAAGGAGCTCTTCGCCCAGGCCATCCACAATGCCGGCCCACGGGCGGACCAGCCCTTTGTACGTCTCAACTGTTCGGCCATTCCCAAGGAGCTGATCGAGTCGGAATTGTTCGGATATGAAAAGGGGGCGTTCACAGGCGCCAGCGCAAGCGGCAAAGAGGGAAAATTCGAGCAGGCGGACGGCGGCACCATCTTCCTCGACGAGATCGGCGATATGGCGCTCGACATGCAGCCGAAACTTCTGCGCGTTCTCGAGGAAAAAGAATTTTCTCGCCTGGGAGGCAAGTCGGTTATCCGTTCGGATTTCCGTCTCATTGCCGCCACGAATCAGAACCTGCAGGAAATGGTTCCCAAAAAGAGGTTCCGGCTCGACCTGTTCTACCGGCTGAATGTGATCCCGCTGCACATCCCTCCACTGCGGGAGCGCCCCGAAGACATCATTCCGCTGGCCAGATACCTGCTCAAGAAGCTCGCGTTGATGACCTGTGTGAAAAGCATCTCGATTTCTTCCGAAGCGGAGCAGGCGCTTGTGCAAAACGACTGGCCGGGAAATACGCGCGAGCTGCAGAATGTTCTGGAAAGGACCGTCTCGTCGCTGGAGGGCGATACCATTTACCTGGACGATCTTCCCTTTGACGCAGGCCACACGAATTACACCGCTGACGCGCGCTCTCAAAACGACGCCGCTTCCGTCCCGAGCAAGGCTTCCCTCCGGGATATCCAGCGGGAAACGGAAAGGGAAACGCTGCTTGAGACGCTCCGCAACACCAACTATAACAAGAAGAAAGCGTCCATGATCCTGGGTGTCCACCGAACCCTGCTGTACAAAAAAATGAAAAAATACAACATCCCGCTGCACGCCGCCGAAGAGACGCGCCATCTGTAGCAGCCCTGCTACATCCGGGCGGTGAACCGTCCGCTTTTGCCGGGCTGCGCTTTTCCCGCCGCCTTTTCCTACACGCCTTCGGAAACGCATCGTGAATGGTTTCAAGCCTTCCGCGAAACTTCGGATATTGCCCGACGCTCTGGCATATTTTTTGAAAAATAAATTCAACTGCTTTGATATCGGAGGTGTCTCATGGCATTGAATGGAACTCCGTCGGGGAGAACAAGCGGTCATCCGGTTCTGCGGGGCATCATGCGGACACGCAACAAGGTGGTCACCGCCAAGGAAGCGGTCCAGCTTGTCAAATCGGGTGACGTGGTTGCCACAGGAGGATTTGTCGGCGCGGGCTTTGCGGAGGAAATCGCGATCGCGCTGGAAGAATACTTTTTAAACACCGGTTTTCCGAGGGATCTCACCCTCATGTACGCCGCGGGCCAGGGAGACGGAAAAGAAAAGGGATTAAACCATTTTGCCCATGAAGGGCTGGTGAGGCGGGTGATCGGCGGGCACTGGGGACTTGCGCCGAAACTGGGACGGCTGGCCATCGAAAACAAAATTCTTGCTTACAATCTGCCGCAGGGGGTGATCTCGCATATGTTCCGGGATATTGCCGCCCACAAACCGCGCACGATTACGACCATCGGGCTGGGGACGTACGTCGATCCGCGCTACAGCGGCGGAAAAGTGAACAGCATCACCACCGAAGATATTGTCGAACTGATCACGTTTGACGGGAAGGAATATCTTTCCTATAAACTTCCCCCCGTCAACGTGGCGATTATCCGTGGGACAACCGGCGACATCGACGGCAACATCACAATGGAAAAAGAAGCCCTGACCATTGAAAATCTGTCGATTGCCATGGCCGCGCGAAATTCCGGCGGGTACGTCATCGCGCAGGTGGAAAGAGTCGCCGACAAGGGAACCCTGAACGCCAGGCAGGTCAAGGTTCCGGGCATTATCGTAGACTGTGTCGTCGTGGCGCGACCGGAAAACCACTGGCAGACCTTCGGAGAATTTTACGATCCCTCCTTCAGCTGCGAAATCAAGATGCCCCTGCAGTCCATGACGCCCATGGAAATGGATGCGCGAAAAATCATCGCCCGCCGCGCCGCCTTCGAACTTCGGGCCAACGACATCGTCAATCTGGGGATCGGAATGCCCGAAGGAGTCGCCAATGTCGCGAACGAAGAGAAAATTCTGTCTTACTTCACGCTCACCGCGGAACCGGGCGTCATCGGCGGCGTTCCCGCCGGCGGGTTGAATTTCGGCGCCGCCGCCAACACTGACTGTCTGATCGACCAGCCTTACCAGTTCGACTTCTACGACGGCGGAGGCCTGGACATTGCCTGTCTCGGGATGGCGGAGGCGGACAGCGACGGCAACGTTAACGTGAGCAAATTCGGTCCGCGTCTGGCCGGATGCGGGGGATTCATCAACATCAGCCAGGCCGCCAAGAAATGCATCTTTGTGGGCACCTTTACCGCGGGCGGACTCGGCGTGTCGGTACGCGATCAGAAGCTCCGTATCGACCGGGAGGGAAAAACGAAAAAATTCGTCCGCCAGGTCGAGCACATGACCTTCGGCGGCCGGTACGGAGCCGAGCAGGATCTTTACGTGCGCTATGTGACGGAGCGCTGCGTCTTCGCGCTGACGCGGGAGGGCATGGAACTCATTGAAATCGCCCCGGGCGTCGACCTGGAAAAAGACGTCCTGGCCCTGATGGATTTCAAGCCCATCATCAAGGATTTGCGCCTCATAAACGAGAGAATATTCGCCCCGGAGCCGATGGGACTGGCCGCCGACCTGCTCAGCCTGCCGCTGGAAGAGCGGCTGACCTATCAGCCGGAAGAGAATCTTTTCTTCGTCAATTTTGAAGGCTACTATGTGAAAACGAGCCGGCAGATCCGGGAGATCCGCCGGGCCGTTTGCGATATTCTCGATCCGGTCGGCCGGAAGGTTTACACGATTGTCAACTACGACAATTTCAACATCCTGCCGGACCTGATTGACGAATACACGGAGGTGGTCAAGGAACTGGTCGAGAAGTACTACATCAAGACCACAAACTACACCTCGAGCGCCTTTGCGCGGATGAAACTGGGCGATGCGCTCCGGGAAAAGAAAGTGACGCCCCACATGTACGAAACCCGGAAAGAGGCGGAAAACGAGTTGAAGAGAACCACCCCTTGAACGTTGTCCCTTCCCTCCTGAACCTTGGATTCCGCCGCCGGAGGAGGATCAAAAGGAGCGCTGCGCTTCGAGGCCCAGTCGAAAGCCCTTTAAATTCAGATTCAGCTGTTTGGGCGGGGAAATGCGTTGAATGACGTCTTCCAACTGTCCGGCCGTACAGAAAAAGCCGCCGGTCCGAACGGCAAAGCCCAGCAAAACCAGGTTGGCCACGACAACGGCGCCGGCGCTCATGGCCAGGCCGGTTGCATCGCAATGCCTGTAGGCTCCGGGAAACGGCGTGTTGACGAAAAGCGTCCCCGTATCTTTCATCATGCCGCCGTGAATGCCGAGATTTTCCCTGTTCAAAAAAAGCCCGATGTCCGCGTGGCCTTGACGGATGAGCGGGCTGTGAAAGGCGCCGATTTTAACGTGCGAAATGATGGTTCCGCCCCGCATGGCCATGCCGTGGTTTTCCGAGGTCAGAACCGGGTGGCCGGTTTCCATGGCGGCGTGGGCCAGCAGGCGCGTTGCAAACACGACGCCCTGGCCGCCCAAGCCGCTCACGATGATCTGTTGTTTCATGACGTTTTCCCTTTTTATTCCACATTCACACAGCAGGGAACGTTCTTGACCGTTCCCTGCAGAACAGGTTTACTTTTCCCGCGCGATGATCGCCCCCAGCGGGCAGACCGCGACGCAAACTCCGCAGCCCACGCAAATCGTGCCGTCAATTTCCACTGAGCCGGTTTCGTCATTGAAAACCAGCGCGGGGCACTCGAATTCCTCCAGGCATTGCCGGCAGCCCGAGCAGTCTTCCGAAACCGCCATGGCAAATTCCGCCTGGTTCCCTCTTGCGCCGTGATCGAGCAGGCAGGGATGTTTGGTGACGACGACGGCCACGCCGCCTTCTGCCGAACGGCAGTGGCGGTCCGCTTCTTTGAGATGACGGCTTAAGGCCTCCATGTCGTAAGGATCACACTCGCGGATGAAGGAGACGCCGCAGGCCTTAAGAAGGTCCGGAATCAGGACGGCCCGGCCCGGACTGCCGTCGGCGGTAATTCCCAGATGCGGCACCGGCTGATTGCCCGTCATGGCGGTTGTGGCGTTGTCCAGGATCACCAGAATAAAGCGGGCTCTGTGCAGGACGGCGTTGATGAGCCCGGGAATGCCGGCGTGAAAGAACGTCGAGTCGCCGATGCTGACGACAATGGCCGGCGGATTTTTCTCGTCCGCGTAGGCAAAATAAAATCCCTCCGCCTGGCTGATGCAGGCGCCCATGCAGTGGCAGGTGTCGATGGCCCCGAAGTTCATGGCCAGCGTGTAGCAGCCGATGTCGCTGGGAAAGATGCCGCCGGGGAAGGTTGTCTTGATTGCCCAGTACGCGGCGCGATGCGGACACCCCGCGCAAAGCGAGGGCCGTTTGCCTTTTTCCGGTGCGGTGCGTGTCGCCGGATCGGGCGTCCGGTTGAGAAATTTATCCAGAACGGACAAGACGACGTCCTGCGTCAGTTCGCCCCGGTTGGGAATGTGCCCGGAGCGCCGGCCCGTCACGCGTTCATTGATCAGCTGCGTTTCGATGACCGGGTAGGTTTCCTCGACGACGAGGATCGCGTCGTAGCCCGCGCGGATCTCTTCGATAAAGCCCTTGTGCAGCGGGTGGGGAAGGATGACCTGAAAAAGATCGATCCGGCCCAGAAGGCCCATGTCCGCGAGCAGGTCGTACGCGTGGGCGAAAGCGACGCCGGAGGCGATGACGCAGCGGCGCGGCTGCGAGCCGTCTCCCCGAAACGCGCGGGGACCCAAAGCGTCTTCGCCGGCGATTCGGTCCATCTTTTCGTTGAGCTGCCGGTGGAGGTCCGGAAGAAACTGCGGCGTGGCGATCCAACGGCCCGGATCTTTTTCAAAACGCGGCGGACGGTTTAAAACTTCCGGCCGGCCGCAGGGCACGTTCTGGCGGGCGTGGCACACGCGCGTCGTAGGCCGCAGCATGACGGGAATTTCGTATTTTTCCGAAAGCGCGAAGGCCTGCTTCACCATGTCTTTGGCCTCGGCGGGACTCGCCGGATCGAAAACGGGAATATTGGCAAAGAGCGCAAAAAAGCGGCTGTCCTGCTCGGTCTGCGAACTGTGGGGTCCGGGGTCATCCGCCGCGACGAGAACAAATCCGCCTTTCGTTCCCAGGTAAGCCGAACGCATGAACGGATCGGCGGCGACGTTGAGGCCCACCTGCTTCATCGCCACGGCCGCGCGCTTGCCCGTGTAGGCGCAAGCAAGCGCCGCCTCGTAGGCCACCTTTTCGTTGACGGACCACTCGAGGTGCGTTTTTACGCCCGTTTCCCGGACAAACTTTACGGCCGAGGACAGGATTTCGGAAGACGGCGTTCCGGGATAGGCGGCGATGAACTCGCAGCCGCATTCGACGAGGCCACGGCCGATCGCTTCGTTGCCCATCAAAATTCTTTCTTCATTTTGTGACATTGACGCATTCCTTGTGTTTTCTGATTCGGAAACCTGTCCGGTCCGCGGACGGTTTCCCGCGCATGCGCAAAAGCTCATCCGCGCCGGTCGAAGACCCTTTTGGCCTTGCGCTCGGTCCGGGGGAGAGACTGGTAATCCACGATATCCACCTTGCCGCTCACGAGCGTCTCCTTGCGGATGGTTTTTTCGATCGCGGAAGCCAGCGCGGCATCCCGGCCCGCGTCTCCGTCCTTTTCGCGTTCAACCTTGACGGTCAGGTAGTCCTTTCCGTCCTCCAGGCGGTCGAGATGGATCTGGTATTCCGTTGCGATGCCTTTCTGCCGGGAGAGGATTTCGTCGATGTGGCTGGGATAGACATTGACGCCCCGCACGATGAACATGTCGTCGGAACGCCCCACGATCCGGTCGTGGCGCGGAAAAGGCGATCCGCAGGGGCACCGGCCGGGAATCAGGCGCGAAAGATCCCGGGAGCGGTAGCGGATCATGGGGGCTCCTTCCTTCCTCAGCGTTGTGTAGACCATCTCGCCCACTTCTCCCGGGGCGACGGGTTCGAGCGTTTCGGGATCGAGGATTTCCAGGATGTAGTAATCCGACCAGTAGTGAATGCCCGTGTGATGCGGGCAGTCGAGACCCGTGCCCGGTCCGTAAACTTCGGTGAGCCCCGGAATGTCGAAGATATGCTCTGCGCCCAGGAGCGCTTTGACTTTCTGCCGCAGGGCGTCGCTCGCGCGCTCCGCGCCGAAGATCACTTTTTTGACGCTGATCCTGTCCTTAAGGCCGCGGGCGTGAACCTCCTCCGCGAGCAGAAGGGCCATGGACGCGGTGCTGCAGATGACGGTGGTCTGGAAATCGACCAGGAACTGCAACTGCATGTCAATGTTGCCGGGGCCGGCCGGAACGGCAAAAGCGCCGAACCGTTCGCAGCCCGCCTGGAAGCCCACTCCCGCCGTCCAGACGCCGTAGCCGACGCAGATCTGCACCCTGTCGCTTCTGGTGAGTTCAGCCGTTTCATAGCAGCGGGCAAACATGTCGGCCCAGTCGTCAATGTCCTTTGCCGTATAGACCAGGACCTTTCTTTTGCCCGTCGTGCCGGAGGAGGCGTGCAGGCGCACGACATCCTCAAAGGGAACGGACAGCAGCGGATAGGGGTAGTTTTCCTGCAGGTCCCGGGACGTTGTAAAGGGAAGCCGCCTTAAATCGTCAAGCGTGCGGATGTCTTCCGGCCGGACGCCCGCCGCGTCGAATTTTTTGCGGTAGAAGTCCGATCCTGCGTAGGCGTGCCGGACCGTCCACTGCAAACCGGCCAGTTGAATGCCGGCCAGCTGTTCCTGGGTCAGCAAGGCCGGTGTGAAAATTTTCTGCATGATGTGTTACCTCGAAAACGGCTGAAGCATTGCCGGGGCGTCCGGAATGATTCAGCAGATATTCTGTTCCTCCGCCGGAAAGGTCCCCCGGGCCTTCGGCGGCGCGGCGCGAGTATATGTAGAGTCGCGCGGGACGTCAAGAAAATATCCGTTGCCGGTTTGATTTGTGCGAAGCGGGTTTCCTTGCGGGAGCTTTGGCGGGGCCGCCGGCGCAGAGCTTCATTTCAGATAGAATCGCTGCGGATCGAAGATGCGCAAAAGCCTCAGCTCTTCGGAGGTCGGAGGCGGAATCGGCGCGGGATCGGGCGCGATTTTTAGCGGCCAGCCGCAGGTTTCACTGATTTCCCGGAGGATCTCTTCCCGGAGGCGGTTCTCCTCGGTGAAGTAGCCCGTCAGAATGAATTCGCCGTCGCCCGCGGGCTTTTCAAAAAGCCCCCTGGTTGAAACCAGGGTTTTCACCCGATTGCCGGGCGCGGTGACAAAAGGGACGCGTTCCAGCAGGCGCTCCCGGGAGTGCTGCATCACGACCAGCGTTTCTCGGGCGCCCGTGGCGACGTCGTTGGCGCCGCCGGAGCCGGTGATGTACAGATCGTCGGAAATCCAGTGAGAATTGATGTTACCGTCCTTGTCGATCTGGGCCGCTCCGAGAACGCCGATGCAGCGGTTGGTCGCGCCGCAGGTGAAAACGCCCAGCGTGTCCAGCGTTTCCGTGAGCATCTTGCAGGTGGCGAAATTTTCAAAATTGAGCAGAAAGGGCTCGGCGGGCCGGGGAGAGTTGCCGAAGTAGCCCAGCTCCACCAGAAGCTCGACCGGGTAGCCTTCTTCCCGCAGGCGGTACTTGGCGAGCCACGCCGCGAGATTGGCCGTGCCCGCGCCCGCCAGCACAGTCTTGTGGCCTTCGGCCGGAATCCGGGATTGCAGCACCCGGGAAGCGATGATCACCATCCGTTCGATGTCATTGCATTCTTCCGACAGAGAGATGCGGCCCCCGAAAGCGTTCAGGCGTTCGCGCCAGGCGTCTTCCCGGGCGGCGTCTTTCAGCTTGCGCACTCTGTCCGCGCCGAGCCTGGTCCGGTAATCGTCGAAAGAGGGGCATTGCAGCACCCAGGCGTCGATCCACCTGTCCAGCGCCGCCGGGTCCTTGCACGCGCGGTTGAAGTCGGTCATGAAGTCGTAGTCTTCGGCATAGGCTTCAAACGTTTCCAGACCCGCGTTCCACACGCCTCCGGGATGCGCGCCCTGCGGCACGACGGAAACGGACTGCACCATAAAAGCCGGAAGTTTTACCAGGTGCGCGTGCTTCCGGATGAAATCGGTCGAAACCAGCCGTTCCACGGTAACGATGACGCCGCCCCGGCTGGCCTTCGCGCCCCAGACGCTTTCGCTGTATGGAGCGGTGAGGATCGTGTTCCCCTCCCGGTCGGCGGCAAGACCGTGGACGATCGAGATGTCGGGATGGAGGGCCTGAAGAAGCCCAATTTGGTTGCCGCTGCCGAAGGGATCGTCGATGACGGTGAAAGCGTGCCGGTTCCTTTCCGCCATTGAGCTGCCGATGAGCGACTTGGTCGTGATCGCTTCGACGCCGAAAGCGCCCGCCATCAGCCTGAGCGGAAAGGTGAGGATCGTCCAGTCTTCCAGCTCCACTTGCTTTCCGGCGTACGCTTTCTGGCAGACGGCGTTGGGGCCGTACCAGGGATAAACATTGCCAGAAAAAGAGGTGATGATCTTTTTGGCCAGTCCCAGGTGTACCAGGATGACGGCCGTGTCCCGGATGCCCCGCATGATGATGGTGAACTCCGGTTTCTTTCCATGGAAGCGGCGGGCGATTTCCAGGATCGCTGCGCTGGGCGAGCAGTGCGTCGCCGCGATGTGGATCTTCTGCCCCGGCCGGATAGAGCGCAAAATCGCCTCCCGGAGGTCGACGACCTTGTCCTCGCCTTCGTTTTCTCTCAGGGAAAAAGTGTTTTCAATGAGGTCGCGAAATTCATCCGTCATGGTTGTTTCCTTTCTCTTGCCGGGACACGGACGCCTGCCGGAAACACTATATCGGATTTGCGCCTGTTTTCAATTTTTTTCCTCGAGCGCGGCTTTCCAGCGACCCCGACAACCGGCAAGGCAGCAGGCGGTTTTTCCAGGGCACAGAGCCGTTCGGGCATGATTTTCCACATTTGTCTTTCTTAACATAATCAATGTTATGCGGCTGATGTTGCGGTTAAAATCGCCTTGACTCGCGCGGGGGCGTTTCTTATACTGAGAACCGCTGCGGCAAGCGAATAAAAAAATGTGATGCAATGACGCGGTATTTTGTGCGGGATTCCGGCCGATGAAAAATCTGATGTCCTTATTCAGGCGCGTCTCGATCAGAACGCAGATTCTGGTTCTCATGTCCATTGTCGCCATTCCTGCTCTGGGCATCATCGTTTATTCCGGCATCACCATGAGAAACGCAGCCGTCCATGACGCCCGCCTGCAAACGCAGCGCCTGGCCGAAAATATCGCGGCCGAGCAGACGAATCTCGTAACGGCCGCCCAACAACTGATGATCGCGCTGGCGCAGTTGCCCGACGTTCAGGCCCGGAACAGGGAGCGCATGTCGCAGGTGCTGATCAATATTCAGAGATTAAGTCCCCAGTATTCCAACATCCTGATTGCCGGCCCCGATGGACATGTCTGGGCCCATGCCATTCCCGGCGGACCGTCCATTCACGTATCCGACCGGAGATACTTTCAAAATGCAATGGCGAGCGGCGGACTGTCATCGGGGGAATATATCCACAGCCGGATTACAACGCATCACACCTTCAACATTGCGCAGGCCTTCCGGAACGGGCGCGGCGCAATCGACGGCGTCATCATCGTGGGTTTTGTGCTCGAATATTACCGGCAGGCGCTGGCCCGTTCGGGATTACCGCCCGAAAGCGGTTTTGTGATTCTCGATCATAACGGCGTCGTTTTATACAACACGGCTGACCCGAAAAAATACATCGGCAAACTGTACGACGCCGAGTTGTTCAGTCGGATGAAGGATGGACCGGACGTCCATACCTCTTCGGACGTCCTAGCGATCACCGGGAGACGGAGCATTCTCAGTTATCGCAAACTGAGGCTGCCCGGCGAGACGTCTCCCTATTTGTACATCCGGGTCGGCGTTCCTGTTGGAGATGTTCTTGCCGATGCCAACCGCATCCTGTTTCGCAACCTGGCTTTTTTTACCTTTGTCCTCTGCATTGCCGTATTCGTCGCCTGGTTCATCGGGCGACGCTCTATTGCGGACCGGATCACCGAGCTCGAAGCGGCATCGCAAAAAATGGCCGACGGCGATCTTGATGTGAGAATATCCGACCGCGTCGCCGGCGGAGAGATCGGCGGTCTGGGGCAGGCCTTTGACGTTATGGCCCGGAAGCTGAAAACCCGTGAGGAAGCGCTCGTCGAGAGCGAAAGCAGCTACAGAAATATTTTCAACGCGACCAGGGACGCGATTTTTCTGTTTAACGTTGCCCTGGAAAAGATCGCTGAACTCAACAGCACCGCCATTGAAATGTTCGGATACAGCCGCGAAGAAATCATGATCCTGGATAAACAAAACCTCATTGCCGGAGAGCCTCCCTACACGATCGGCGAAGCGATGGACTGGATCTTCAAAACCGTCCGCGATGGACCGCAGAATCTGGAGTGGTTGTGCAGGAGGAAAAACGGCGAGCTCTTCTGGAGCGAGGCGGTTCTGTCCGCCACACAGGTCAAGGGGGAGGATTACGTTCTGGTCATCGTGCGGGACATCACCGAACGCCGGCAGGCGGAAGAAGAGAAACAAAAGCTTCAGGCGCAGCTTTACCAGGTCCAGAAGATGGAATCCATCGGCCGGCTTGCGGGCGGCATTGCCCACGACTTCAACAATATTCTCGGCGCCATTATCGGATACGGCAGTCTCCTGCAGGAAAAAATGAAGCTGGCCGATCCGAACCGCACGTATCTGAACCACATTCTGGCCTCTGCGGAGATGGCGGCCAACCTGACGCAGAGCCTGCTCGCCTTCAGCAGGAAACAGATCATCCATCCCCAAGTGATGGACCTCAACGCGTGCATTGCGAAAATTGAAACGTTTCTCACGAGAATCATCGGCGAGGATATCTCGCTCAAAACCAACCTGTTTCCGGGGCAGCTGCCGATATACGCGGACATCATCCAGATCGAGCAGATCTTGATGAACCTGGCGACCAATGCGCGCGACGCCATGCCCGGGGGAGGCGATCTGGTCATCGAGACAGCGCTGGCCGACGGCGGTGTGGTCGGTATTCCGTCGGCGGACGGCGAAACAGGAGGGTCGTACGCGGTTATTCGGATCAGCGATACGGGCGAAGGCATCGATGAGGACATCCAGAGAAGGATCTTCGAGCCCTTCTTTACCACCAAAGAGCGCGGCGGGGGAACCGGCATCGGTCTGGCCATCGTTTACGGCATCGTGAAACAGAACAACGGCCATATTTCCGTGACCAGCAAACCCGGCAACGGAACATCATTTCAGATTTACTTGCCTCTTACGGAGCGCGAAGAGGCAAAAGACGCAGGCGTGGCAATCAATCATGCGATTATAGGCGGAACGGAAACGATTCTTCTGGCCGAGGACAATGAAGCCCTGCGGGAGATGAACACGCGCGTGCTGCAGAAGTTCGGCTACACGGTGATTGCGGCCGAAGACGGCGAAAAGGCCATCCGGGAATTTGTTCAGCACCGGGACCGCATCGATCTCCTGGTCCTCGACGTCATCATGCCCGGGAAGAACGGAAAAGAAGTCTACGATGAGGCGAGACGCATTCTTCCGCGGATCAAAGCCATTTTCACCAGCGGTTATCCGGAGGATCTGATCGCCCGGCAGGGGGCGTTGGCGGAAGGGCTGAACTTTATTCCCAAACCGTCGCCGATCAATGCCCTGCTCGGCAAAATTCGGGAAGTCCTGGACGTGTAAAATCCCGTCTGCGGCCGCATCCGTCATTTATCGGGAGAAGAGGGCCGTCTGGCCCCGCCGGCCGATCTTCCGCCGTTATTTTTCCAGCGCCACCCTCATCCGGCACGCCTGGCAGTCAAATTCCAGACGATAGGTGTGATGGGCGTCCCGGAGGCGCAAAGGCTCCGGGACGGTGGTTTTCGGGGATTGCAATCGAGGGCACAGATCCAGTTGATACCGGATGCAGTAGCGGGAAGTCATGACGGTCCTGCCGACGATGTCGGGAAGGATTTCAAACGCCGGCTCCGCTATTTTTGCGCCGTGGCGTTCATAGAATTTCCGCGCCGCCGCGTTCATCACATTGGCGTGGAAGTCCGGCGATTTTTCCGGGTAGGGCGCATCATTGGGGCGAAAGGGCAAGTCCTGCCGCGGACAGGCGGCAAGCCGAGCGGCCGTGAGCTTTTCCAGAACGTCGCGGCGAAGGCCGTTGAGAACGGCGGCGGAAAGAAACCCCGGCTTTCGCGGAGCGATGCTAAGCTTCGTTATCCGGTAGGGCGTGTTGCCGGCGCCGGTCAGATGCTTTTTTATCGCCTCGGCGGCCCGGTCCGGGTCTCGCGCCGGCTCCCGTAATCTCTCTTGCGCCGTTTCGGCCTTGTTGCCGTCTTCATCCAGCGCCGTAAGCCGGATGCCCGTGGGATCCTGCCGAAAATCCAGTTCCACGCCGATGCGGCGGTTTCCCGTCGCTTTTTTCAAGATTCTTTCAAACGCCGCATCGAAGTTGCGATACACAACGACGCCCGTTTCCAGGTCCTTCATGCTGCCGGGGAAGATCTTGCCATGCTCCACGCGCTCCACGCGAACGCCGGCCAGACGGTTGCGGCGGGTAAAGAAGCAGAGCCCGTCGCCGTTTTGCAGGTCGGAGCGGGCCATCTGAAAAAAATCCTTCCCCACCGCGCTGATTTTTCCCAGAGACTGCCCGATGGATTTGGGCGTGTGGAGAGACGCGATTTTTTCTTGTCCGCCGGAAAGAAAAAAGGAGGTGTAGCCGCGGTTGAAGGTGCGGTGCACGTCCGGCATAAAGTCAAACGCGCAGGCGCCGGAGGCTGCGCGACGGTATTCCGGGTGCCCGCCGATGAACCGGTCGATGGCCTGGCGGTAGGCTGCCGTGACATTTTTTACGTAACTGATTCCCTTGTAGCGCCCCTCGATCTTGAAGGATGTGACGCCCGTCGCAATCAAATCCGGCAGGGCGGCCAGGCGGTTCATGTCCCTGAGCGAAAGGAGGTATGAATTCTGCGCGATCGGCCGGCCACGGCCGTCGATGAGTGTGTAGTGGGAGCGGCAGGGCTGCGCGCAGACGCCGCGATTGCCGCTGCGTCCGGCCACGGCCTGGCTCATGTAGCACTGCCCGCTGTAGGAAACGCAAAGCGCCCCGTGAACGAACGCTTCCAGTTCGACGGTTTTGGTGTGACGGCGGATGGCGGCAATGTCGCGAAGCGATAGTTCACGGGCCAGGATTACGCGCCGGAAACCCACGTCTTCCAGGAATTTCACTTTTTCCGGCGTGCTGTTGTGCATCTGTGTGCTGGCGATGAGCGGAATCGGCGGCAGGTCCAGTTCGAGCAGGCCCACGTCCTGAAGGATCAGGCCGTCGGCCCCGAGAGCGTAAACTTCCCGGATGATGTCCAGCGCTTCGGCCAGTTCCGCATCCGTGAGAATGGTATTGAGCGCCACGTAGACTTTCGCCCGGTAGAAGTGCGCCTGCCGGATGAGCCGGTCCAGGTCGGCGCTGTTTACGCCGGCGGCGGCCCGGGCGCTGAATCGGGGCGCGCCGATGTACACCGCGTCCGCGCCGGCGTCAATGGCGGCCATGCCGATGTCGGCGTCGCCCGCGGGGGAAAGTAATTCCAGGGGGATGGTCATGCAATTTTTCCGGTTCTTCCGGGGACTGCGGCCCTAAACGGGGCAGAACCCTTTTCTGCAAACGGCCTGACGAATTCCTTCATTATGGTTATGGCCTCCGCAAGCGAGGTATAGGCGGCAGCGGCGACGCCTGGGCTTCCGGCAATCATGGCGGAGATCGGACGGCCGGGCACGCTGCGGTACAGGCACAAGACGGGCTTTTTCAGAACCGTCGCCCAGGCCAGTTCGTAGCCCACGCCCAGGGACGGCGTCGTCACTTCCGCCACCACGCAGTCGCAGGCGCGCAGCCAGGCCATGTCCCGATCGTGGATCTGCCGGTCGTCGGGGCCGTCGCCGCCCGCCTCGGAAAGCGCCGGATCTCCGACATGTTCGGTGAGCACGTCGCCGAACGCTTTGAGCACGTCGATCAACGCTTCGTAAACCGCAGTGTCACCGCGTCCCGCCCGGATCGCGCCGGCAAAATAAATTTTCAGAAATTTGTCTGTCATTCAACAGAGGCCCGCCGTCTTAAGTCAAGGTGCTCTATGGCTGAATAGCAGGAAACGACGCCTCAAACAAGAGCGGTTTTCCTTCCAGCGGCGGGTGACCTCTTTTGCAAAGTGAACCGCAGGTCCCGGCGGAAGATCCCGCCTTACTCTTTCATTGACAGACACGGCGCGCATTTTTTATACTGAAGGCCGCGATCCGCCAAATGTTTTTTCCAGAGGAACGAAAGCTTTATTGGAGCGCAAGGAGCAGCGATGATCACAAGGCGGGATTTCATTTCGGTTATGAGTATGTGCGCGGCGGCGACACTGGTGAACTGGCGGCCGCCGGCCCACGCGGCGGCCGGAAAAGCGGGACCCGGCGCGTATGATGCCGTCGTTGTCGGGGCGGGGCTGGGAGGACTCTCCTCCGCCGCTTACCTGGCCGTGAACGGCTATCGCCCTCTGGTGCTGGAAAAACACCATGTGCCCGGCGGATACGCGTCCTCGTTCAAAAGAAGCGGCGGCGCACGGGAGCGCTACGCCTGCGAAGTGTCGCTGCACGCCACGGCAGCCGGCGCGACGGCCCTGCAGCAGCTTTACGGGGAGCTGGGCGTCCGGGACCGCTTGACCTTTGTTCCCCACGCAATTACCTGGTGCTCCCGCTTTCCGGACCGGACGCTGGAGATTCCCCGGGGCCTCGGCGCCTTCCGCGATATGCTGATCGGGCTTTATCCCGCCGAGAAACAGGGGCTTTTGAAATTTTTCGCCTACTGGCAAAATCTCCTGGACGAAATGGAGCGCTTTCACCGCGACGGCATGCCGGTATTGAAAATTCTTTTTCCGCTTTGCTACCCGACGATGTGGGACATCCGAAACCGGACGCTTAGTGAAGTGCTCAATCTGTACCTGAACCATCCACAGTTGAGATTCCTGATCGGCCAGACCTGGGGCTACTACGGCCTGCCGCCGGCCAGGCTTTCGGCCTTTTACTATCTGCTGCCTTTCGGCGAGTATCTTTCTTCCGGCGCTTATTACCTGAAAGGAACGTCGCAGGCCTTAAGCGACGCCTTGGCGGACGTCATCAGAAATAACGGAGGCGCGCTGCTTTTGAACGAACGGGTGACGGAAATTTCAGTCGGCGAAACGGGTGTTCGCGGCGTCCGGACGGCCTCCGGCAAACAGTTTTCCGCCCGGTCCGTGGTCAGCAACGCCTCCTTTCCCCAGACGCTGGCCATGCTTTCAACCCCCGCAGCCGTTCCCGCCTCCTACCGGGCGCGCACGAACGCTTATCCGATCAGTCTGTCGAGCTTTGTCGTCTGGCTCGGCCTCAGGACGGATATCACAAAAACCGAGCGCCGGGCGGAGGTCAACTTCTATCCGGACTACGATGCCGAGGCAGGCTATGCGGCCTCGGTTGCGGGTGATCCGGACAGGGCGGGCGCGGCCTGCCTGATCTACGACAACCTTGTGCCCGGCTTTTCTCCGGAGGGAAAATCCACGCTGTCGATTATGTTTCTGTGCGGATACGAGCCCTGGCGGCGCTTTGAAAAGGACTACGACGCGGGGCGAAAGGACGCTTACAACCGCGAGAAAAACCGCGTGGCCGACCGGCTTATCGCCCGGGTTGAAGAGCAGCTGATTTCCGGCCTGTCCGGGATGATCGATATGCGGGAGGTCGCAACGCCGCTCACCAACCGGCGCTTCACCGGAAATACGGACGGAGCAATTTACGGCTTCGATCAGACTCGGGAGAATACCTTCATGAACCGCCTGGACGTCCGCACGCCCGTGAAAGGGCTCTATCTGGCCGGCGCCTGGAGCAATCCCGGCGGCGGCCACGAAGGGGCGCTCCTCGGCGGCAAAGCGGCCTTTCGCAGCCTCGTTCTGGATTTAAGATAAAAAACGCCGTCTGATCCGGTCGGATCAGACGGCGCAGTTCCCGTTAAATAGCATGGCAGGCGTTGCATTCCAGCTTGGTCTTTTCGCCCTGGTGGGCTTTGTGGACGCCGGTGGAGAACTTGGTCGGTTCGTCGCTGCCCGGCTTTTGCGCATGGCAGGACAGGCAGGGAGCGGTTTTGTCGACGTCCGGATGCGGCTTGGGAAGGATCTTGGCGTAGTCCGAATGACAGGCGCTGCACGTCTTTTCCTTCAGGGGCGGTCCGCCGGCGCTGACGATGACGGTGACGGTGGCGATGGTGAACACGATGGCGCACACACAGAGAACGGCTTTTTTCCAGGTTTTCATATGTTTTTCTACTCCTTGGTCGCTGGAGGGTGAATTATTTTGATTTTGTAAATCAAAACGGCAGCGAACTTCGACGTCAATCTAAATCTTTTTTATTTTTTCATCAAGAGACAAAATGCGGTTTTCCCCAACCGCCCGCAACAAAGCCTCAGGCGTTTTTTGCGGCCTTTTCAAAGGCCGCGAGCGCGGCGGGGAAGGGGGCGAGGCTGCGCGCCAGAACGCCCTGTAAAAACGAAATAGCGACGCCGTAGTTGGTGACGGGCACGCCCGCGTCTTTGGCCCTGGCCATGCGCGAAAGCATTTCGCGGCGGTTCAGCATGCAGGCGCCACAGTGGAAGATCAGACGGTAGTCCGCGAGATTGTCCGGATAGTCGCGGCCGCAGACCGTATCGATGTGCAGGTCGCCGCCGATATACTGGCGGAGCCAGCGCGGAATCTTCACGCGGCCGATGTCGTCTTCGAGCGCGTGGTGCGAACAGGCTTCGGCGATGAGCACCCGGTCGCCGGGGGTAAGCCGGTCGATGGCCGCGGCGCCCGCCGCCATGGCGGCCAGGTCGGATTTTTGCCTGGCGAATAAAATGGAAAAGGTGGTGACGGGAATGGTTGGGGGAACGTCGGCCGTAACTTTCAGCACCGCCTGGGAATCCGTAATCACGAGGGAAGGCGGATTTTTCAGACCGGCGAGCGCGGCGGCCAGCTCTCTTTCCTTGACGACCAGCGCCTGTGCGTCATTGTCCAGAATGTCGCGCAGCGTCTGCACCTGCGGCAGAATCAGCCGTCCTTTGGGCGCCTGCAGGTCGATCGGCACCACCAGGAGGGCCAGGCCGCCGGGCGGCAGCAAATCGCCGACGAGCGACGGCGCGGCCAGAAAATCGGCGGGCGCCGCCGCGAGCAATTGTTTTTTCAGCTCGTCGAGATAGGTTTCCCGCTTCGCCGGGTCGGCGCACGAGACGGTCAAAACCCTTCCTGTTTTTTGCGCAAGAAAGTTCAGATATTCGGAAGAGGGAGCCGCGAGGTCGATTTTGTTGACAACGGCGAGAACGGGAAGCCTGTGTTTTTCCGCTTCGGCAAGCACCGCTTCCTCATCGGCCGTCCAGGTATCCGCTTCCACAATCAGCATGACTACGTCGGCGCGGTCAAAGACTTGCGCGGTCTTTTCCAGCCGCCGGCCGGAAAGTTCCGAAATGTCGTCCAGACCGGCCGTGTCGAGAAACAGGACAGGCCCGAGCGGCAGGAGCTCCATGGCTTTTTCCACGACGTCGGTCGTTGTGCCCGCGACGGGAGAGGTGATGGCGATATCCTGCCCGAGCATCCAGTTCAGCAGGCTGGACTTCCCCACGTTCGTGCGCCCCAGAAGCGCGATGTGCAGACGGTTGGCTTTCGGCGTTTTATCCACGGTTTTTATACCCCAGCGCGGTCAGGGCGGAAGGCGAGAGGTAGCGCTCCACCGGATCGGCGCCCAGTTTTTGGATGAGAAACGTCCGCATGCTTTTTTCCGGCCCGGCCGCGAATTCCGCCGCCAGCGCCGCCGCCTGCTCATAGCCCACGGCGGGGAGCAGAGCGGTGATGATCGAGGGGCTTTTGTCGACGAATTCCCCGCACCGCTGCGGATCGGCTATCAGATTTTTTACCTGATCCGTGAGGAGTTTGTCAATGGCGGCGAGGAGCTCCAGGGATTCCAGCAGCGCGACGGCCAGAAGCGGCAGAAACTCGCTGATCTGGAACGTGCCGCGCGATGCCGCCTCGGCGACGATGGCGTCGTTGGCGATGACTTTGACGCCCGCCTGGATCGCGGCTTCCATCCCGACAGGGTTGACCTTGCCGGGCATGATGGAAGAGCCGGTCTGCATCCGGGGGAGATGGATTTCACCCAGGAAATTCATCTGCCGGAGGTCGCCCGCGATCTTGATGAGATTGACGGCGTGCGCTTTGAGGATGCCGGAGACTTCCACGAACACATCGGCGTTGGCCGTTTCGCCCATCAGATTTTCGCCGCGGGAAAGTCCCAGGCCGGTGATTTCCCGCAATTTTTCGATAACCAGAAAAATGTAGTCGCGGGGCGCGGTAAGGCCCGTGCCGACGGCCGTGCCGCCGAGATTCACCACGCGCAGGCGCTCTTCGCATTTGAACGTCCTCCAGCGATCGCGCCCGATCGCCTCGGCAAAGGCGGAAAATTCGGCGCCCAGTGTGATCGGTACGGCGTCCTGCAGTTCCGTGCGCCCCATTTTAACGATCGGGGCGAATTCCTTTTCTTTTTCCTGGAAGGCGCCCTGCAGCGCCGCCGCGACCGACGCGAGATCGCGCAGGCCCCGGATGGCGGCGATTTTGACGGCGGTGGGATAGACGTCGTTGGTGGATTGATGCCGGTTCACGTCGCCGAGCGGAGAGACGATCGCGTAGTCGCCTTTTTCGCCGCCCAGAAGTTCGATGGCGCGGTTGGCGAGGACTTCGTTGAGGTTCATGTTGGTGGACGTTCCCGCGCCGCCCTGCAGGGCGTCGAGCGGAAACTGATCGGCGAACTCTCCCGCCGCGATTTCATCGCAGGCTTTGCCGATGGCCGCGGCTTTCTCCGGGGACAGGCTTCCCGTTGCGGCGTTGGCCAGGCAGCAGGCCTGTTTTACCCGCGCAAGCGCCCGGATGAGCGCCGGATGAACGGTAAGCGAACTGATGCGGAAATTGCGCCGCGCGCGCTCGGTGTGGATGCCCCAGTACGCGTCGCGCGGGACGTCCAGCGCGCCTAAAAAATCCTTTTCGGTTCTGCAATCGGTCATGGCGGTCCCAGAAAAAAGAGGTCTGCCCGGACGGGGCAAACCTCTGTAAAAAAATGAACGCCGGACGGAAAAAACCTATCGGCCTTGGCCGTGAGGCATTTCCGTGCCCCGCTTCGTGTAATGCGTATGCAAAAGATCATGGGACTTGTGCCCCAGCGGTTCCTTGAGGAACTTGTCGTAGAGCTTCTTCACCGATTCGTTTTCGTGGGACTGGCGGTTTTTCTGCACTTTTCCGTCGTCGGCGTAAAGCGCCGCGGAGCGCTTGAGGCGGATGTCGTTGTTGGTCGGAATCGGTTCTCCGCCGCCGGCAATGCACCCGCCCGGACAGCACATCACTTCGATAAACGCATAGTCGGCTTTTCCTTCGCGGATTTTATCCAGAAGCTTGCGGGCGTTGCCCAGACCGTGGGCGACGGCGACGTTGACGTCGCCCAGCGCGCCGACCTTGACGGTGGCTTCCTTGACGCCCTCCAGGCCGCGGACCGGCGTGATATCGAGATTCGGCAGATTCCCGCCGGTTACCACCGCGTAAACCGTGCGCAGCGCGGCTTCCATCACGCCGCCGGTGGCGCCGAAAATCGTTCCCGCGCCCGTGTATTCGCCCATGGGCGCATCGTAGTCCTCGTCCGCCAGATTTTCGAAATCGATGCCCGCTTCACGAATCATGCGGCCGAGCTCCCGCGTGGTGAGCACGTAATCCACATCGCGATAGCCGCTCGCGGCCATTTCGGGACGCTGGGCTTCGAATTTCTTGGCGGTGCAGGGCATGATCGAAACCGAAACGATGTTTTTGGGATCGATGCCCGCGAATTCCGCATAGTAGGTTTTGGCCAGCGCGCCGAACATCTGCTGCGGGGATTTGCAGGTGGAGAGATGCGGCAGCAGGTCCGGATAGAAATGCTCACAGAACTTGATCCAGCCGGGGCTGCACGAGGTGATCATGGGCAGCGTGCCGCCTTCCTTCACGCGTTTGAGCAGTTCGTTGCCTTCCTCGATGATGGTGAGATCGGCGGTGAAATTGGTGTCAAAGACTTTGTCAAATCCCAGACGGCGCAGGGCGGCGGTCATCTTGCCGGTGACAAGCGATCCGGGCGGCATGCCGAATTCTTCGCCGAGCGCCGCGCGGATGGCCGGCGCCTCCTGAACGATGACATGCTTTGCCGGATCCTGCAGTGCGGCCCAGACCGCGTCCACGTCGTCTTTTTCATAAAGGGCGCCCACCGGACAGGCCAGAATGCACTGTCCGCAGGCGACGCAGTTCGATGCAATGAGCGGCAGGTCGAAAGCGGGAGTCACCTTGACGGCGCTGCCGCGGAAAGCCGGCGTCAGGACGCTTACGGTCTGGATCTGATCGCAAACCGTCACGCAGCGGTGGCATTCGATGCACTTGCGGTTGTCCCGGACGATCGACGGGCTGGAGCGGTCGATTATTTTTTCCTTCTGCGGAAATTCGGTGCAGGGGAAACGGACTTCCTTGAGGCCGACGAATTCGGCCGCTTTCTGCAGTTCACAGCTGCCGTTGCGGACGCAGAAGTTGCATTCCTGGGGATGATTCGCCAAAAGCAGTTCCACGACCATTTTTCTGGCCTTGCGGACTTTTTCCGTGTTGGTACGGACGACCATGCCTTCGGACACGGGGAAAACGCAGGCGGCAATCAAGGACCGCTGGCCTTCCACTTCCGTCATACAGACGCGGCAGGCGCCGGGCGTGTGATGAATTTCCGGCCAGGCGCAAAGCGTGGGGATCTTGATCCCCGCGCTGCGGGCCGCTTCCAGGATCGTGGCGCCGGCGGGGGCTTCCACCGGACGATTATCGATGGTCAATTTCACGGTTGACATGAAAATTCTCCTTGTGCGTATCTAAAAAGGGCGGAGGGCTGGGTTCAGCGCCTCCGCCCGGTTTCAGCGGTTTACGGCCGGGATCCTGCTCCCCGGGCGACGCGTCTTAAACGGCGGCGTCGCAACGCAGACAGCGGCAGGCTTCCTTGATGGCGTCTTCGCGGGTGAAGCCCAGTTCCACTTCCGCAAAGCTCATCTTGCGCGTGGCGGCGTGCATTTCCGGCATCGGCATCTGCGGCGCCTCGGCCGTTTCTTCGTCGATCACCAGCGGAACGAGGATTTCTTCGCGCGCCGGCTTCACGTAGGCCGGTTCGTTGTTGGCCGCGCGGATGGCTGCGTCGATGTCATCGGCCGCCTGATGGCCGGCGCCGACGGCCGCGATGACGGTGTCGGGACCGGTTTCGGCGTCGCCGCCGGCGAAGTAGCGGGGATTTGTCGTGCGGGACTTGAATCCCTTCCCGACCGTGTAGCAATCCCACTTGTTCACTTCGACGTCGATCTTCTTGTCGATGAAGCTCATATCCGGCACCTGGCCGATGGCCGCGACGATCGCGTCCACGTTCAGAGTGAATTCGGATCCTTCAATCGGAACGGGTTTCTTGCGGCCGCTCGCGTCGAAATCGCCCAGCTTCATTCGCTGGCAGGTAATGGATTTGACCTTGCCTTTCGCGCCGTCGATTTTCAGCGGGGCGACCAGGTATTCGATCTTGATGCCTTCTTCTTCCGCCGCCTTGATTTCCTCTTCGGCCGCCGGCATGTCCTGTCTCAAACGGCGATACAGGATGGTGACGTCGGAGCCGAGCCTGAGCGCGACGCGGGCCGCGTCGATGGCCGAGTTGCCGCCGCCGATGACGGCGACTTTCTTGCCCAGCGTTTTCTCGCCTTTGAGCCACTTTTCTTCGTTGTCGTTGAAGTCGCGCAGGAATTCAACGCCGCCGAATACGTTGCCCAGATCTTCGCCGGGAACGCGCATCTTCTGGCTCTTGTGCGCGCCGGTGGCAAGATAAAAGTAGTCAAAATCCTTCTCGATCTGTGCAAACGAAATATCGCGTCCGACGCGGGTGTTGAGGCGGATCTCCACGCCCAGCGCGGTGATGTCGTCGATTTCGCCCTGCAGGATGTTGCGGGGCAGACGGTACGCGGGAATACCCCAGCGGAGCATGCCGCCCGCATAGGAGAGTTCTTCAAACACGGTCACCTTGTAGCCGCGCAGCGCGAGATCGCGCGCGGCGGTAAGTCCCGCGGGGCCTGCGCCGATCACGGCGATCTTTTCCTTGCGGGTGACCGCGACCGGATCCGTTTTCGGACGCGGGGCATTGTCCGTGATGAAGCGCTTCAGGAACTTGATGGCCAGCGGTTCGTCCATGTTGCCGCGGCGGCACTTGGTCTGGCATTTGTGGTCGCAGACGCGTCCGCAGACGGACGGGAAGGGATTGGTCTGAAGCAGGATCTTATAGGCGTCTTCAAACCGGCCTTCGCGCACCAGCGCGATGTAGGACGGAATGTCCATTTCAATCGGACAGGTGTGCTGGCAGGGAGATTTGTACATCGCCGAGCAGACGGTGGCGCGGCAGCGATGCTCGAAGATGTGCTCTTCGTATTCTTTCCGGAAATATCTGAGGGTGCTCAAAACGGGATTGGGAGCCGTCTGGCCCAGGCCGCACAGGGCGGCGTTCTTAATGACGCCGGCCATTTCCTCGAGCAGCTCGATGTCGCCGGCCTTGCCCTTGCCTTTGGTGATGCCCGTTAAAATATCCAGCATGCGCTTCGTGCCTTCACGGCAGGGGGTGCACTTGCCGCAGGACTCGTCCTGGCAGAAGTCCATGAAGAAGCGCGCCATGTCGACTGCGCACTTGTCTTCGTTCATGACGATGAGACCGCCGGACCCCATGATGGCGCCCAGTTCCGCGACTTTCTCGTAATCGACCGGGGCGTTGAGGTGCTGAACCGGAATACAGCCGCCGGACGGGCCGCCGAGCTGCGCGGCTTTAAACTTCTTGCCTTTGGGAATGCCGCCGCCGATGTCATAGACGATGGTGCCCAGCGTGGTGCCCATGGGCACTTCCACCAGACCCACGTTGTTGACGTCGCCGGTGAGGGCGAACACTTTCGTGCCCTTGCTTTTCTCCGTGCCGACCGACGCGTGCCACTTGGCGCCGCGCAGGATGATCTGGCCCACATTGGCCAGCGTTTCGACGTTGTTGAGGATGCTGGGTTTCTGCCACAGGCCCGCCACGGCGGGGAAGGGCGGACGGGGACGGGGCATGCCGCGCTTGCCTTCAATCGAAGTCATGAGGGCCGTTTCCTCGCCGCAGACGAACGCGCCCGCGCCCTGGTAAATTTCCAGGTCGAAGTCGAAGCCCGTGCCGAGGATGTCCTTGCCCAGGAGGCCGGCTTCCTTGGCCTGGCCGATGGCGACGTTGAGGCGGTGGATGGCCAGCGGATATTCCGCGCGGCAGTAGATGTAGCCGTGGTGCGAACCGATGGCTTTGGCCGCGATGACCATGCCTTCCAGAACGGCGTGGGGATCGGCTTCCAGAACCGAGCGGTCCATGAACGCGCCAGGATCGCCTTCGTCGGCGTTGCACAAAACGTATTTAATGTCACCCTTGGACTGGGCGGCGAATTTCCATTTCAAGCCGGTGGGGAATCCCGCGCCGCCGCGGCCGCGCAGGCCGGAATCCAGCATTTCCTGGACAATCTGTTCCGGCGCCATTTCGGTGAGCGCCTTGGCCATGCCGGCATAACCGTCGCGGGCGATGTATTCTTCTATTTTCTCCGGATCGATCATTCCGCGGTTCTTCAAAACGCGCAGTTCCTGGTGGGCGAAGAAAGGGATGTCCTGCATCGTGGGAATGGCCTTGTCTGTGCCCGGTTCGCGGTAGAGCAGTTTTTCAACGATGCGGCCCTTGACCAGATGTTCTTCGACCAGTTCGGGGATATCGGCCGGTTTGAGGCTGATGTAGATAATGCCTTCCGGGTAAATCACCATGATGGGGCCCAGCGCACAGAATCCGTTGCAGCCGGTTTCAACCACTTTGATTTCGTCGGCCAGTTTTCTTTTGACAATCTCTTCAAGAAGGGCATTTTTTACACCAAGGCTGCCGGAAGCCTGGCAGCCCGTACCACCGCAAATGAGTATGTGTGAACGAAATACTTTCATTGATTTCATATCCTCCTTAGCAATCATGTCCCGGAGAGCGCGTCCCGGATGATTGATCATGTGTTTATTTAATCACTTCAGAACCTTTCGCCAGGACAAAGGGCGTTTGTACTTCACCGGCCAGAACGTGTCTTTTGAAAATCTGCCGCATCTTGTTGGGATTGACGTATTCGTATTTGATGGGTTCCTGGTTTATGACTTCCACGGTGACCAGCGGCTCGCGGCTGCACAATCCCATGCAACCCGAGGTGGTGACGACCACATCGTTGACCTTGGCGGCTTCGATTTCTTCCAGCAGCGAATCCATGACTTCCTTGGCGCCGGAAGCGATGCCGCAGGTTCCCATATGAACCGTGATTCTGACGCGGCGGTCGCCGTCGCGCAGGGACATTTCCTTGTGGACTTTCTCTTTGATTTTTTTCAAATCATCAATCGTTAATTTCGCCATGGGCGCGTCCTCCGTTATCTTGATAATCGGTAATCGTTAATGGTATTGACTTAAGATCTCCTTGAGCTTTGCGGGCTTCACGCGGCCGTGAACGTCTTCATCGACAACCACAACCGGCCCGAGGCCGCAGGCGCCCAGACAACGGACGGACTCCAGGGTAAACATCCGGTCCTCCGTGGTTTCACCTTCTCGAATGTTGAACTGTTTTTCCAGCGCCTCCGCAATGGCCTTGCCGCCGCGCACATAGCAGGCGGTTCCTAGGCAGACGCGGACGGTGTGCTTGCCGCGCGGGGTCATGGTGAAGAACGAATAAAACGTGACCACCCCGTAAACGCGGCTCAACGGCAAATTCAATCCTTGAGCGATTCTCTTCTGTACGGGCAAGGGCAGATATTCAAGGCAGACCTGGGCTTCCTCCAGGACGGGAATCAATCCACCCGCCTTTCCCTTGTGTTTTTCGATGATGCTGTCCAGTTTGGCGACTTGTTCAGGTGTGAATTCTTTCAACAACTCAGTGTCTTCGGCTTTCATTCCATTCCTCCTCAATCTTCCGGGCGCGCTAAGCTTCAGATTCGATCTCGCGCAATCCTTCTTCCATAGCAGCCCTGATATATTTGATTATCTCAGGATGGTTAATTGGTACATCATCGATTTCCTTGCGAATTTCACGTGTATCCAATTCAAACCGGCGGTCATTATGCCTATGTTTATAAAAAAAATCAACCTGAGAATTCGAAATTATCAGAATAATGACGGTGCTGATTATGGCGCCGAGCGGCTGCCGGTCCAGATGCCTGAGGCCGAAGCTGGCTCTTACTGTGGTTCCGGAATTTTGTTGCGATTCCAGGAAAAAATCGCCTTGCGATCTTTCGGCGGCGTCTTTAAGCAGCGGCAGCCCCAATCCGACGCGCCGGACTGTTTTGGTGGTGAAAAACGGATCAAGAACCTTTTGAATCACTTCCTTGTTCATTCCGTGGCCGTCGTCCCTTATTTCAATGACGAGCCGGTCCCGGGCCGTGTCTTCCTCAATGCTGATTTCAATGAGTTTTGCGCCGGCGCGAACCGAGTTTTCCGTGATGTCCAGTATATGATCGGCCAGGGTGAGCATGATCACTCCACGATCCGGCGGCCGTTTTGACCGGCAAGCGCCATCTTAATTTCCGCAAAGGTCGGGGCCTCCAGAAGCAGAGGGGTCGTTGCAGTTCCAATATCTCTGACGAAGTGGGCGTCGGAGGACGTTACAAAAGGATAATGTCTGAGTTCCGGATATTGGAGCCTGCCTTTGGCAAGGCCGGTGCGTCCGGAAATTTCGAGAGCGTCAAAGTGCGCGTTGTCGTCGATGAAACCGAGCTGGCCCAGCACGCTGAAACTTTCCCGGTCGATGTGCGCGGGAATGGCCAGGCCCTTCAGGCGGTGAATGGTGTCCACGATCTCGTCGATCGACAGATCGGTTGCGCCGATGAGGAGTTGGTTGTTTAATTCCTCCACTTCCCCGCGCTCGTTGACGACGGCCTGGACGCCGAAACGGTCCTCGTCGTTTTCGCCGAACAGGTGCCGGTCGATCAGGGTCTGGAGTTCCCGGAGGGCAAAAAGGTTTTCCAGAAGCGCCAGGAGGTGCACTTCCTCGCGGGTCGTGATTTCCATCGCCGGAACAATGCGGATGTTTTTTCCGGCGGCGGCCGCCTGGACATAGGGGACATTGGCGGAGGCGTTGTGGTCGCTGATGGCGATGATGTCAAGGTTCTTTTCAAGGGCCCGGTCGACCAGAGCCTGCGGATGCATGTCCAGTTCGGCGCAGGGCGACAGGCAGGTGTGAATGTGAAGGTCGCAGTGATAAACTTTCAACATCGGTTTTACCCGTGAGAAAAGAAGGATACCAGCGCCGGAGGGAGTGGGAAACGGTCTGCGGGTGTCAGCTGTTCGCTGTCAACAGGTTGTAGATCTTGCCCGATATCTCAAAAGCGGGCAGATCGGACACCATGATCGGAATTTTCTCCGCTTCGGCTTTATCCATGGTTTCGGCCGTCGGCTGGGAAGAATTGATCAGGATGATCGCCGAGTGTTCCTTAAGGCTGGCGACGGCGACGATATTCTGGTGCACCTGACGGGTGATCCAGATGTAGCCGGCCTTGGAATTGCCCATCACGTCGCTTAAAAGATCTCCCGTGTAGCCTCCCGTGACCTCTCTGTCCAGGCAATCTTTGGCGCATTTGACCTCCAGTCCCAGCGCTTGAACAATTTCTTCAATTTTCATCATCGAACCCTTTTATAAAAATCATGGCGTTGTAATCGTCATCTTCAGGCGCGTACCCTTGCCGACTTCCGACTCGATCTGAAATGCGTCGGAATAATTCCTGATGTTGCACAGCCCCATGCCGGCGCCGAAACCCATTTCCCGGATGCGCTGGTCGGCGGTGGAGTAACCCTCCTGCATGGCCAAATCGATGTTCGGGATGCCCGGGCCTTCGTCCGTGACCTCGATGCAGACGACGCCGGGATGAACCGTCAGCGTCATCACGCCTTTTTTGGCGTAGGAAACGACGTTGATTTCCGCTTCGTAGGAAACGATGGCGGCCTTGCGGACGAGATCGCTGGGAATCCCCAGTTTTTTGAGGGTGGATTTGATGCCGGTGGAGACGATTCCCGCCGAGTTGAAGTTGCCGCCTTCGATATTGAAAGTTCCAGAATACAGGTTTTGGTTAGTTTCGGCCACTGGTATTATCAACTTTTTGCAGACAGCCGACGATGCCTTTGGTGTAAAGGCGACCCGCTGTTTCAAATAGAATGTATTTGGTCGTGAGGATGGGGATTTTCAATTCCCTGGCCAACGCGATGGTTTCAGTCGACGGTTTCTTGCCGCGCACCAGAATGATGGCGGCAATGTCCAGCACGTTGGCGGTGCGGATCACCTGGGTATTGGTCAAACCGGTCAGCAGAAGACTGCCGGCTTTGGCAAATGCGAGAACGTCGCTCATCAAATCTGCGCCAAAGGCGGTTTTGACATCCAGGTCAAGATTGTCTTCTCCGACAATGACTTCCGCATCCAGGATTTCTTTTACATCGGAAAGTTTCAAAGGTGGCTCCTTATTTTGGTCCGAGCGCCCTGCGGCGTTCGGGAAGATCTGCGTTGTTGTTTGTTTTGCTCTTCTGTTCTTGTCTGTACTTGTATATTTTTTCGCTACTTCTATCATGGCCGTGAACGTAAAGTCAATAAGATAAAATGATGAAATACCGAGCGCGGCGGAGCGCGGCGCATTTTGCGGTTGACAATTATCGGGCCGTCCCCGATACTCGCCGAAACCAAGGACGCAGACGGCCGGCAAAAATCGGTTTTGCGGCGGGCGTCCGGCATTCGACAGGGGAAAACCAGTGCACGGACTTCGATTTCGGGAAACCCGCATTGCCAAAATCATCGCGGACAGTCTCCGGGCCGCAAACCTTCCGGACAACGTCGAGGTGATCGTGGAATCCGCGCTGGAGGATGATAAGGCGTGGATTGATCACGAACGGATGGCGTCGGTGCTGACCGATCTGGAGCGCAACGCCGCGGAGGCCATGCCCGGAGGAGGGCGTCTTACCATCTCGCAAGCGGGGGATGAAACGTGCGTCACGCTGCAGGTGCGGGATGAAGGGCAAGGAATTTCCGGAGAAAATCTTCCGCTCTTGTTTACGCCTTTTTTTACGACAAAACCGGTGGGGGACGGGACGGGGCTCAGCCTGCCGCAAGCTTATGCGACCGTGAAAGGCCATTCAGGGGACATTGCCGTCGTCTCCAACGCCGATCCGTCGCAGGGTCCCACGGGCACCACCGTGTCCATCACACTCCCGCGCAAACAGACCTTCCAGGCGCCGGAAGCGAAGATGATTCTGCATGAAGAAGAATAAGGAACAAGGAACAAGGTAATAACAGGAAGATTCAGTCCTTGCACCTTGCACCTTGCACCTTGAACCTTTTTTACACCCTCTCCACCTTGACGATCTTGTTTCTGGCCTTAAGCGCCGCAACCAGTTCCCTAACGTACAGCATCCGCATCGGTTCGCCGCGGATGAGATCCGCGACCTGGTTGGGATTGATGGCCGTGCCCACAATCAGATGAATGTCGTCCGCCGCCAGGAGATAGTGGGCGAGGCGGGTGGCCGCGTCGTTGTCCCGGGGCAGATCGTGGATGGTTTTCGCTTCCCGGATGATTTCCAGCGCCTGGCCGATGGTGAGAATGCCCTCCGTGACGAGGTCGATGCCCCGGATCGTTGCAGTGGGCGGCGATCCCTTCTTTTTGGGTTCCTTGCCGGTCCGCTTCCACGGGGGAACCCATTCCACCTCGAGTTTTTCGCCAAGTACGCGGGCCGACATTTGCGCGGTGCTGCCGCCGCAGATGATTTTGTCGCCTTCGGCCGCCATCAGCCGTTTGACGGCGAATTCGTCCATTTCCTTGTTGGCGGGCGGGCCGGTGAGCAGGCAGACGGAAACGGCGGGGCGCACTTTCATGCAGATGACGGTGGCGTCGTCGCCCGGTTCGTCGTTGTAGAGCTTCATGCAGGTTTTCGACAGGGCTTCGGTGAGCTTCACGGTATCCACGCCCGTCTGGACGAAGCGCTGAACGGCGGTGGCGACATTCTTCCAGCCCCAGCCCATCCGGTAGATGCCGCCCAGCCCCGCGTGCGTGTAGCCGTCGCTGATCAGGACCATGTAGTCGTTTTCTTCCAGAGCGAAGTGTGCGTCGCGGACGATCCGGTCCTTGACCTTGCGCTCTTCCAGCGGCAGGGTGACGATCGTATTGCGGCGGATCAGAATGAGCGGCGGAGAATCGAACAGGACCAGGTGGGCGTCGCGTCCGCCGTAGACGATCAGGACGGCGAACGTCGCATACGCCAGTTTGCGCACCGAGCATTCCGGCAGCGTGTCGATCAGCGTTTGCATGACGTCTTCCACGGTGCCGTCGGCCTCGAACATCCGCGCGGCGATTTCCGCGGTGAGCGACGACAGGATGCTGGCCTTGACGCCGCTGCCCAGGCCGTCGGACAGCACCGCCACAAAGGAATCCGGCGTGGTGCGGATGATGACCGAGTCGCCGCAGAGCTCCTCGCCCGCTTTATTGAGGCTGATCCAGGTGCATTCGACGAGTTGTCTCACTTCGCTTCTTCCTCTTCCAGGATTTTCGCCAGGTGGGAGACGATCATCTTGCTTTCCGCCGTGGTCTCGCCGAGCAGGTGCGCGATTTCGTGCGCGACCCGCATCTGTTTGCGCACCACTTCGCGGGTCTGCTCCAGGGTCTGCGCCCGCAGTTCGTGGAATTTCTGCTTTTCCGTTTCCCGTTCGGTAATGTCGCGCATGATCGCCACCAGAAGCGACTGGCCTTCCACCAGGACGATGTTTTGCTCCGCGACGATCTGGTCATTGATCCGCCGGACTTTTCCGATCACCGGTTTGCCCGTGTCGCTCACGGACACGAAATCGTCGTAAAGCGGAATGAGCCGCGAGATGTGCCGGCCCTTGACGTCCGCCCGCGAACAGCCGAACAGGCGCTCCGCCGACGGGGAGAGGTCCTGAATGACCAGGTGGTTGTCCACGATGATGATGGAGTTGGGGGAAACGTCCATGACGACCTGGCGCAGGGATTCGGACCGGCTGCGCATGTAGGGGATGCACATGGTGACTTCCGCCATGCCCCGCAGCGTGGCTATGGCTTTTTCCCGGCAGCTCGGATAGCCGCAGGCGCCGCAATTGAGCTCGTCTTCCGGCGTGTACTTGTTCACGCGGCGCAGGACGTCCTGAATCTGCTCTTCGCTGAACTCGGGAACAGGCTGCCGTTTGTCGGTATAGCCGCGCGACAGGTCCGGCCAGTCCTCGCGGGGCAAAGCGTCATAGGCGGGCCGCCGGCGGAGGTATTCGAGAATCTTCTGACGGGCCGCGTAAATGCCGCCTTCCAGGTCTGCCATGGCCGGGCCGTTGATGCAGCCGCCGGCGCAGGCCATCAGTTCCACGAGCGAGGCGTTCAGGCGGCCTGCACGGATATCGTCCAGAATATTGCCGCAGATTTCCAGTCCGGAGGCGACGACCAGTTCGGAGGCCAGCAGGTCCGTGCTCAGTCCCGCCGTTGCGAGAAGGCCGCCTTCCATCGGAAACAGCCTGGCGTCCACCGCCGGCGCCGGCGGTTCCGTTTGGGGCAGTTCCGGAATAACGATCCGCTCTTCAGCCAGCCAGTCGGCCAGACCGCGGAAGGTCATGGCCGCGGAAACCACGCCGGAAACGGCCTCGTCGGCGATTTCCATTTTCTTGGCGATGCAGGGGCCGATGAAAACGATCATTGCGTCCGGTCCGTACTTTTTCGAAAGCCAGCGTCCGTGTGCGATCATCGGCGAAACGATCGGCGCCAGATGGCTGATCAGGTCGGGATAATACTTTTCAATGAGGTTCACGATGACCGGGCAGGAGGAGGTGATGACGGGGCGGCGTTCGGGCAGACGCTCGACGTAGTCGCGGTGGGCGCGTCCCACGATTTCGGCGCCCCGGGCCGTTTCTTCCGCGGCGAAAAATCCGAGTTTTTTAAGCACCGACGCCATTTCGGCAAACTGCGTGAAGTTGAAATAGGCGGGCGCGGACGGAGCGACGGACGCGATGACCCGGCGGCCGTCCCGGATGGCCTGTCGAATTTCCGGCGTCGCGCTCGGCATGTCCTTGGCGTTTTGCGGACATTCGCGGATGCAGGTTCCGCAGACGATGCAGAGTTCCGGCACTACCTGCGCCTGGCCGTCCTGGACGCGGATGGCCTTGACGCCGCAGTGGCGCACGCAGCGGTAGCAGTCGCGGCAGCGCGCGGGATTGGTGATGATGGCCGGGGCGTTCATGAGGAACCCTCCTTTCCGGCATCGGGCGCGGAATCGGCGCTTGCCGGCCGCAGCTGCGATTTCACCCGGGGCAGGACTTCCCGGTAAAAGAAGGTTTCCGCCTGCTCCGGACGGATGCCGCTGAATTCCTGTTCGCCCACCCGCACGGAGACGCCCTTCGAGCAGGAATCCATGCAGAAGGCGCCGATGATATCGACCAGCCCTTCAAGCTTTTCCTTCTTGATCAGTTCGAACAGTTCCGTCGCCAGTTCGTCGGAGCCGCGCAGACTGCACGAACTGCCGACGCAAATCGTAACCAGTAACATGTCATTTTCCCGATTCTTCCCCGGAGAGCGCGGGCATCAGGTGGGCGTCGATGAACGCGCCCGCCGCTTCCACATTTTCCACGGGGATGATTTTATTGCCCACCGCCACATTGGGCCCGCTTTCGCACTGGCCGGTGCAGAAGCGCGCCTTCACGCGGAACCGGTCCGTAAGCCCGCGCCGCCGGATTTCCGCGGCCAGGCCTTCGAGCAGTTTCCACGAGCCCTTCACGTAGCAGTTGGTGCCGATGCAGACGCCGACGTCTACCACGGGCGTTTCCCGGACCACTTCTTCTTTGACCTCCTGCACGCGCATGGAGCGACGTTTGTAAGTCGTGTGCAGCGCGGCATGCGACGTTTTGCTGTCCGGTTCGCCCAGCCAGTTGGTGTACAGGGCCTGAACCGACGGGTTGTCCTGGCTGGTCCGGATCGGCTGGGCTTGGTCGAGGCGGTACAGAACCTCGAGGCGTTCTCCCGTATCGCTTTTCAAAAGCGGAGCGGGATTGCCCGAGCCGTTGATGCAGCCGCCGGGGCAGGCCATGACTTCGATGAGATCGTAAGGGGCGTCGCCGGCCCTCATCCGATCGATCAGCTTTTGCGCGTTTTGCAGGCCGCTTACGACGGCAAGGCGCACGTTCACTTCTCCCAGCGCAATGACGGCTTCCTTCACGCCCTGCAGGCCGCGGACGCCTTCATAGTTGAAGCTGTCCATCCGTTTGCCCGTCACGCGCTCGGCCGCGAGCCTGAGCGCCGCTTCGGCCACGCCGCCGCTGGCGCCGAAGATGATGCCCGCGCCGGACACCTTCCCGAAAAAGGCATCCACCGGCGCCGGCGGAATCGTGCGCGGATCGATGCTCTTTTCCGCCAGCATGGTCATGATGTCCCACGTGGTGAGGACCCGGTCAACGTCCGGAATGTTGCCGGTCCGGAATTCGGGGCGCATGGCCTCGTATTTTTTGGCGTTGCAGGGCATGATCGAAACGAAGTACAAAAGTTCCGGCCGCACCTTGAGCTCTTTGGCGAAATACCGCTTCATCACCGCACCGAACATCTGCTGCGGCGATTTGCAGGAGGACAGGTGCGGCAGAAGATCCGGCGCCATCTTTTCACAGTAGTTGATCCAGGCCGGGCAGCAGGACGTTATTTGCGGCAGCACGCCGCCCTCGGCCAGGCGCGACAGAAATTCCGTGCCTTCCTCCATGATCGTGAGGTCGGCCGCCCAGCAGGTATCGAAGACGAAATTGAAGCCGAGCTGTTTGAGGCAGGCGGACAGCACCGGCAAAACGTCCGCCGGCGCAATGCCGTACTGCTCGCCGAAGGCCGCGCGCACCGCCGGCGCGATCTGGGCGACGGTGGTGAGCTGGGGATCCTTGAGCGCGCGGTAAACGTCCGGCAGAACCGGCTTGAGCGTGAGCGCGCCGGTGGGACAGACCATGGCGCAGTGGCCGCAGGAGACGCAGACGGTCAGATCCAGCGGCCGGTGGTCGTTGGGGCCGATGGTGAGCACATCGTTGGTTTCGTAGAAACTCAGCGCGGAGACGCCCTCCATTTCGCGGCAGACTTTCAGGCACAGGCCGCACAAAATGCATTTTCCGGGATCGCGGGTGATGATCGGGTGGTTTTCGTCGACGGGCAGGGGTGTCTGCGGACCGGCCGCGTCGTGCGTGACGCCGTAAGCGCTGGCGTAATTGCGCAGCGAGCAGTCGTAGCGCTCCGTGCAGCCGCACGCCAGGCAGCGGTCGGCTTCCGCGATGGCGGTGTCCGTATCCCAGGTCCGGGAGGATTCGTCAAAAGTCGTTTTGCGCAAATCGGGCGCCAGTACCGGAACTTCCCGGCGTTCGGCGCGCGCCACCGTCCGGAACATGTCGGACGGCAGGTCGCGCCAGGCGCCTTTCGTGCAGGTGTAAGGGGTTTCGCCCGTCTGCACGTTTCCGGTCCGTACAAATTCGTCGATCGCCGCCGCCGCGCGTTTTCCGGCGCCGATCGCGGCAATCGCAATGTCCGGTCCCGTCACGCAGTCGCCGCCGGCGAACACCCAGGGCAGGGCGCTCTGGAGGGTTTGCCGGTCGACCGCGACGTTGCCCCGCTTGTCGACCAGCATCGCGTCGCCCAGGCACAAGCCGTCCACCGTCTGGCCGATGGCGGAGATGATCGTCGTGGCCGTAAGCGTAAATTCCGAGCCGGGCTGGGCGACGGGACGGCGGCGTCCGCTGGCATCCGGTTCGCCCAGCGCCATTTTGACGCAGGTCAGGGAGAGTTCGCCGCCGGAGGCGGCAATCGACACGGGGGCGGTGAGAAACTGGATGTTCACTCCCTCCTCGACGGCTTCGTCGATTTCGACGGGCTGGGCCGGCATTTCCTGGCGGGTGCGGCGGTAGGCGACGATTACTTCCTTCACGCCCAGACGGACGGCGCTGCGGGCCGCATCCATGGCGGTGTTGCCGCCGCCGATGACGATGACCCGGTGGCCGAGCGCCGGCCTTTCGCCGCGCGCCAGGCGCGCCAGGAAATCAAGTCCGGACATCACGCCCGGCGCATCTTCGCCCCTGGCGCCGATGGCCTGCGCCTTCTGGGCGCCCAGGCCGACGAAGACGGCGGAAAAGCCGTCTCTTTTGAGGGATTCCAGCGTGAAATCGCGCCCCAGTTTTTTGTTGTAGAAAATTTCCACGCCCAAATCCAGAATCGCTTCAATTTCCCGGTCCAGGTCCTTCTCGGGCAGGCGGTAGTAGGGAATGCCCCAGCGCAGCATTCCGCCCGCCTTCTCCTGCATTTCGAAAATCGCGACCGAATGCCCCATGCGGCGCAGGAACCAGGCGGCGGAAAGTCCGGCGGGACCCGCGCCGATTACGGCGATTTTATATCCCGTATCCGGCAGGCAGACAGGCGCGTAGGGCTGCATCTGGAGGGCGTCCCAGTCGGCGACGAAGCGCTTGATGCCGTTGATATTAACGGCGCCGTCAATCGCGTTGCGGCGGCAGTCCGTCTCGCACGGATGCGGGCAGACCCGCCCGCAGACGGCGGGCAGCGGGTTGGCGTCCTTGATGACGGCCAGCGCCTCCGTAAAGTTTCCGCAGGAGACGTGGTAGATGTACTTCTGAATGTCGATGGCGGCCGGACAGCGAAGCACGCAGGGCGCCACGCAGTCGCCCCAGTGGTGGCGCAAAAGGGCCTGGAGATAAATCCGGCGGTAGCTTGTAAGCGCGTCGGATTGCGTCCGGATCACCATGCCGTCCGAAGCCTTTGTGGACGTGGCGGAGACAAACAGGATCTTGCCTTTTTCAATCACTTCCACAAAGGCCGCTTCGAAATTGCTCGGCGGACTGACCCGCGGGTCGTAGCCAAGCGCGGGAATGTCGATGCCGTGCGACCGCGCGGCGTCGATGATCGTCACGCCGTCGACCGTGATGCAGTCTTTTCCATCAATGTTTACGGTTATCATCAAATTATATCCTTCCATATATTGTTTTATCCGAACCCCCGTCGGATGAAGTTCATGTTAAAAGCAAATCCAAAAAGTTGGTCAGGCCCTGTAAGCTCCTGATCAGAATTTTCTTTTTCACTGACCGTCAGTATAAAAAAAGCGCTTGCACCTGTCAATATAATTTGCAGAAAGCGGATTTTTAAGCCGGTTTTCGGACCTTGAAAAAGACGGCGGGTGCGGCGCCGAAGAAAATGCAGGCGCGCCGGGAACAGGTTATCTCCTTCGACAATGATGCGTTTGGGGATTTCCAACCTGTCGCAATCTGACCGCCGGCGGCTTTCCTTTAGGTTCAGGGTTCCTCATAGCCGTGCGTGACGTAAAAAATGGCCAGATCGAAAAAAACGGTCATCCGCCGCTGCAGTTCAAAGGTCGTGTAAAGATCGAGGTTCTTCTGCAGCGCGCCCCGGGCCAGGGCAACATTCCAGATGTGCTTGCGGATCAGGCTGAGCGCGCTTAAGACGCCGCTGAGACGGACGCCGGCCTGTCTGCGCTCCCGCCCGAGTTTCGTGTAAAATCTCCTGAGGCGGTTGCTGTCGTATGCGTTGCCGAGCCAAAGCGCGATCTGGGACATGATCTTGTCGCAGATGCCGTAGAGCAGGCGGTCCGTAGAGCGGTGGTATTCGAAGGTTGAGGGGTTGGTCGCCATGTCTTCCATCCACTGCCGGATCATGGTTTCCCGGTTGCGCAAAATCACGTTGATCAGCCGACGCGTCATGGCGCTGGCGGCCTGGCGCGTCGGCGAGGCCTTGTCCTCACGCTCGGCGATGGCGTCCAGAACGGTCCAGTAGTCCTTCTGGCTGCGGATATAAACGTCGAGAGCCCGCCGGTTCGAACGAAAGGCCAGCGGCGGCAGATCGTGCACCGCGAAAAAACGCGCCTGGGCGCTGTCGTCGCCGGCCGCGATTTTCCCGCCGGTTTTTTCCACCACAAAGGTCAGAAAGAGCAGGTCTCCGTAAAACCGGCTCTTGTAGGAATCGACGTCCAGCAGGCGGTTGATGCGGCCTTTCACGCCCGTTTCCTCGCTAAGCTCGCGCAGTGCCGCGTCTTCAATGCTCTCTCCCGCCTCCGCAAATCCGGTCGGCAGACACCAGCGGCCCTTGAAAGGCGGCCGGTCGCGTTTGACCAGAAGAATCCGCCGCTCCTCGTCCACGATCGCCGAAACGACGGGCAGCGGATTGTCGTAAAAGAAACTGTGGCACAGGGAACAGCAGTCCCGAAGAACGTTGTCTTCCTTCTTTTTCGCGATTTGTCCCCCGCAGTGCGGGCAGAATTTTCGTTCTTTTTTCATGAGGGATTCTCCGGCGAAAGAGGCAGTCGGCAGAGGAAAATTGCATCGTCCTTGCACATCGAGATGACCTTGCGGCCCGCGCCGATATCCTGAAGTTTATGCAGCAGCGTCCGGACCATCTTCCGTTTGTCCGCCCCCGTGTCGAGAAGGAAGAAGGGGCTTTTGAACTGGTAGTAGTCCACGAAAAAATAAATTTCCCAGGGCTGGAACACCAGCGTATTGGGGAACTCCAGCGCGCGGATATCCCCGAAATACGGCCCGAGCCGTTCCCTCCCGTTTGCGGCGGAAAACTGCCTGAGGATGCTTTCGACGGGCAGCAGGCGGTTGTCGCCCAAAAGACCGTGTTCCTTGAGCGTCGCCCGGGTGAGATGAATCAGCTCCTGCATGTTGCATTCATCGTGCGTGATCGTGATGAAAAGCCCGTCTTTCTTCAGAATACGGGCGATCTGGGGAATCATGTCCACGAAAAAATACAGGGCGTAGCTGCACAGGATCAGGTCGTAGGACGCAGACGGGAATTTTCTGATCGATTCCACGCCTGCCGGAGAAAAGCGGCCCGGATAACCGGCGCGTGCGCAGGCTTCTCGAAAAAAGGGGCCGTATTCGGCGATGATGTCGAGTCCGGTGATGCAGGCTTCCGGGTGGAGCCTGCTTTTGAGGGCTTCGGTGAACGCCCCGAAGGCGCAGCCCAGTTCCAGGACCGTCCGGCAGGAGGACAGGTCCGTCCGGTCAAGAGCGGCCAGGCGGATATCCTCCTTGGCGGAGGAAAACCGGCGGATGAGCTGCTCGATTTGCCTGTGCTTCTGAACGTTTCGGAAAACCTGACGTATCTTTCTCTTGTCCGGAAAATCAGCCATGTTGCCTCCCGGAGGGTAAGCCCCACGCTCCAGGCGCCGGGCCGGATGAGGGTTCAGCCCAGTTTTCTGTTTCCTTCCGCCAGATCGGCAAGCCCCCGCTTGTCCAGAATCGTGATGGACCGCGGGCCGGTTTTGATGAGTTTTTCGTCGATCATCCGTTTCAGGATGCGCGACAGGGTTTCGGGAATCGTTCCCAGCAGGGCGGCCATCTGATTTTTGGTCACGTCGAGGGAGAAGGTCGACAGCGCACCGCTTCCGTCGCATTGCAAAAGGAGATAGGCGGCCAACCGGCCCGGCACTTCCTTGAGGGAAAGATTTTCCACAAGCGCGGTCAGCTTGCGCAGCCGCATGGACAACAGCGCCAGCATGGCCAGCGCCAGCGTCGGGTCCCGGCGGATCAGGTCCACGAATTTCCGCGTCGGGAAAAAAAGCACCGGCGTTTCGGCGAGCGCCTGCGCCGAGGCGGGGTAGTGCGATCCGGCGAAAACGGCCGCTTCGCCGAATGGATCATGCTCTTCCAGAATGTGGAAGATCTGTTCCTTGCCGTCGGGAGAAAGTTTGAAAATTTTAACCTTGCCCGCGAGGATGATATAAAAGCCGTCCGCCTCGTCTCCTTCCAGAAAAAAGGTCTGCCCCTTCGAATAGTATTTCCGCGCCGCGATCGCGGCCAGCTTGGAGCACTGGTCGGGCGACAGGCCCTGAAACAAAGGGATCGCGGCGATTATCGATGTCATATCCATAGAAAATATCCTTTGTGAAAAAGTATCATTGAAGTTTGACTTAAGTCAAGGCGCAACTGGGCCGGCTGCGATAGGGTAACCCTCAAAGGAAAACAAAAAAATTAAAAATAAGGAGAGTGCTCATGGAAAATTCAGCGATGTTTTGTTACCAGTGCGAACAGACGGCGAAAGGCGAAGGGTGCGCGAAAGCGGGTGTTTGCGGGAAGGACGCCGGCGTATCGGCCCTTCAGGACCTGCTGGTTTACGTTCTCGAAGGCCTGTCGATCGTGGCGACAGACGCGCGCAAGGAGGGGATTATCGATCCGGAGGGTAATGTCTTTACCGTCAAGGCGCTTTTTTCGACCCTGACCAACGTGGATTTCGATCCGGAGCGCTTCGTGGCGCTGATCGGCAAAGCGGCCGCCCTGCGCGACGCGCTTAAGGAAAGAGCCAGAAAAGCCGGCGCCGCCGTCGATGAAAAAACGCCTTGCGTCACCTTTGCCCCGCAGACGTCCGCAGACGCGCTTACGGCCCAGGCCGCCGTGGCTTCTCTGAAAGCGGACGCGGGCGAAAACGCGGATATCCGGTCGCTTCAGCACATTTTGCTCTTCGGCATCAAGGGCGTTGCGGCTTACGCGGACCACGCCCAGATTCTGGGCCAGGAAGACGACAAGGTTTACGCCTTTGTTCACGAAGCGCTGGCGGCGATTGCGCGCGAAACCCTCGATTTGAACGGCTGGGTTGGCCTGGTCCTGAAGTGCGGCGAGATCAACCTGCGCGCGATGGAACTGCTTGACGCGGGCAACACGACGGCTTTCGGACATCCCGTGCCGACGAAGGTTCCGCTGGGAGCGAAAAAAGGCAAGGCGATTCTTATTTCCGGCCACGACCTGAAGGATCTCGCAGAGCTGCTCAGGCAGACGGAAGGCAAGGGCATCAACATTTACACGCACGGCGAAATGCTGCCCGCCCACGGCTATCCGGAACTGAAAAAATACCCGCATTTTTACGGCCACTACGGAACCGCCTGGCAGAATCAGGCCAAGGAATTCGCCGAATTTCCCGGCGCGATTCTGATGACGACCAACTGCATTCAGAAACCGCGGGATTCCTACAAAGACAACATTTTTACCTGCGGCCTGGTCGGCTGGCCGGGAGTGGCGCACATCGCCGACGACAACTTCGCGCCAGTGATTCAAAAGGCGCTGGATCTACCCGGATTTGCTGCAGATGCTGAAGGCAAGTCCGTTATGGTCGGCTTTGCGCGCAACGCCGTCATGAACGTGGCCGGCGCGGTTATCGACGCGGTCAAGGGCAAGGCCATCCGCCACTTTTTCCTGGTGGCCGGCTGCGACGGCGCCAAGCCGGGACGGAATTACTACACCGAGTTTGTGGAAAAAGCGCCGAAGGACACGGTGGTCCTCACGCTCGCCTGCGGCAAGTTCCGTTTCTTCGATAAAGAGTTGGGCGACATCGGCGGCATTCCCCGACTCCTGGACATCGGCCAGTGCAACGACGCCTACTCGGCCATTCAGATTGCGATGGCTCTCGCCAAGGCCTTTAACTGCGGTGTGAACGATCTGCCACTGTCCATGATCCTGTCCTGGTACGAGCAGAAGGCGGTGGCGATTCTGCTTACGCTCTTGTATCTGGGGATCAAGGATATCCGTCTCGGGCCCTCGCTGCCCGCGTTCATCACACCCAATGTGCTGAATGTTCTGGTGGAGAACTTTGCGATTAAGCCGATTTCAACGCCGGATGAGGATTTGAAGGCGATCCTGGGATAATATCCTTTTCCCCATCCAAAAACTTTTTTGCCGGAGCCGTCCTCGAGACGGCTCCGGTTTTTTTTGCCTGGTCAACCGCCTGTTTCCTTGTCTGCCGGGAAAAAAGAGATTGCTTTTAGCGCCGGCACGCACAATAATCGTCGCCTTCAGCGTCAGATCTTTTCAAGCCGGGCCGGGCGCTGCGAAAAATGATTCACCAGAACAACCCTGCAGGAGGAGAGTCTATGTCGGACCACGACGAGTCAAACGCTTATTCAAACTGCAAAAGCGATGTCAGTGTCTGCGCCCGGGCCCGGGCCAGACTGCCCGCGATTGCCGAAGCCTTGATTGATCATTGCCGCACCGGCGAGTGCTTTACGCATGTGGACGATGAGCCGCTGCCGGCGGAAAGCCGCGTAATCGACCTCATCGAAAAGTTTCGCGAGGTTCTCTTTCCGGGCTATTTCACCCGGGAAAAGATCGATCCGGTCAATTTCCAATACTACATGGGGCAGACGGTCAGCCTTCTGTACGACCGGCTGGCCGAACTGGTGACGCATAACATCCGTCACGACTGCCTGCGCTACGATCTGGCCTGCAGCGACTGCGAGAAACGCGGGCGGGAGATTGCGCTCATCATGCTGGAAGCAGTTCCCGAACTGCGCGGTCTTCTGGCCGGAGACGTCCGGGCTGCCTTTGAAGGCGATCCGGCCGCCACGTGCCATGATGAAATCATTTTCAGCTATCCCGGCATTTACGCCATGAGCGTGTATCGCGTGGCTCACAAACTTTACGATTTGCAGGTGCCGCTCCTGCCCCGCATTATGACCGAACACGCCCACAGCGTTACGGGTATCGATATCCATCCGGGCGCGGTGATCGGAGAACGCTTCGTCATCGACCACGGCACGGGCGTCGTGATCGGCGAGACCGCCCGCATCGGACGGAACGTGCGGGTCTATCAGGGCGTCACGCTGGGGGCGCTGTCGCTGCCGAAGGACGCGGGCGATCGCCTGCGGGGCAAAAAGCGCCATCCCGCGATCGAAGACGATGTGATCATTTATTCCGGCGCGACCATTCTGGGCGGCGACACGGTCATCGGCGCGCGGTCGGTGATCGGCGGAAACGTCTGGATCACCGAATCCGTGCCGCCCGATACCACCGTCCTGATGGAGCCGCCCCGTCTGATTTACAAGTAACCGTAGGGGAGTGACGATGACGATGCGCGAGGGAAAGCTCGAAACAAAAAACGGAAAGATCTGGTATGCCGCGTACGGCGAAAAACGGCGGAAAACACCGGTGCTCGTCGTACACGGCGGCCCCGGCTTTCTCAGCATGACCGACGGCCTCGACTTCCTGTGGCAGGACCGTCCGGTGTATTTTTACGATCAGCTCGGCTGCGGAAGAAGCGATCGGGCTTTCGACAAGCGTTTCTATTCGGTGGCGAACTATATTGAAGAACTGGCGCAGGTGCGGGCCGGTCTGCATCTCGACGACGTTTATCTGATGGGCTTTTCCTGGGGGTGCGCGCTCGTTTGCGCCTATCTTCTCGAACGCCGGCCCGCCGGCGTTCACGGCGTTATGCTGTGCGCGCCGCTTATTTCCAGCCCTGCCTGGCAGGAAGACCAGCGAGCCAACATCGCGCGGATGCCCGCGGATCTGCGCGAAGCCATCGCAGCCGGCGAAGCGTCCGGCGACTTCGGCGACGCTTACCGGCGCGCGATGCTGGCCTACTACGAACGGCACGTCTGTCTCTTGTCGCCCTGGCCCGTGTCTCTGGAGACGGCCTTTTCCCGGCTGAGCCTCGAGGTGTACAACACGCTCTGGGGGCCAAGCGAATTTACCGTCACCGGAAAGCTCCGCGATTTCGATCTTGCGCCCCGTCTTTCATCAATCGGCGAGCCGGTTCTTCTCACCTGCGGCGACCGCGACGAGGCGGGCGTCAAAACGGTGAAGGACTTTCAGGAGCGCTTTCCCCGCGCCCGCCTGGCGGTGATTCCGCAGGCCTCGCACCTGCACCAGATCGAACGGCCGCAGATTTTCGCCGCCGTCGTCCGGGATTTTCTGGACGACCTGGAAAGCGGGCCGCGCTGAAGCGCCGGCCTTGCGGAAGCAGTGCCCAAACATGAATGCGTCAAAAAAAAGCCCCGGCCGGATGTTCCGGCCGAGGCTTTGGTCTGTGAAGAGGAACGTGCTTTGCGGATTGGCCGCCGCATAACTTCTGACGGACGCGAGGCTTCCGTCGGCGGCGACAGCCAAAACGATGAAGGCATTCGTGTTGCCGTTCGCCACATACAAAAGATCGCTGGCAACGTTGAGCGTGATTCCGTTGATGGAAGCGCCGAAGGCGAAGGGGGAGCCGGCAACCGGAGTGAGGGAGCCGTCGGCGCCGATGGCGAAGACGGAGATGTCGGCCGAATTGTCGTTGCCGACAAACAAAAATCTGCCTCTGTTATCGACGGCCAAGCTTCCACTTAAAAAACCATAAAAGCCTCCAAATCAATTGTCAACAGGTTTTGCAGGCCCCAAATCCACAGTCAGAACGGATTTGCGCGTTTTGTCGTCTCACGCCGAAGACGGCGCTCTCTTTTTTTAAAATAGGCATTTCCAACCGATTATCCCATTGCAAAGATATCTCACTTTTGTCATAGTGGCGGGGCTTTTCGGATGTCAGTTCAAAGGCTGCGGAAGGAAGATGAGGGTGGGGCGCAAAAGCGGAAGAAAAGGCAAAGGAAGGCTGTCTGTCTGGGTTTTGCTGATCCTGTGTTCGCTTTACGGATGTTCCGACCGCGACGGTCAAAGACCCGTGTTGCATTCGGCGGCACAGATGAATTCTTCCGCGTACACCATCGGCGTGGGACAGGGAACGGCCGCCATGACGGTGGTCGAAAAAAACTTCCCCCGCTGTAAAATCGAATATTATGCATCGCTGGCCGACGGGTATCTGGGCGTGAAGTACGGGAAACTCGACGCTTTCGCCTTTGACCGGCACACGCTCAAATACGTGACGGTTCAGAATCCCGATCTGGCGCTCCTGGACGACAAGATCGGCGACGAACAAATCGTCGTCGGCGCCGCGTCGGGGCGGGAGGAGCTAATTGTAAAGGTCAACGCCTTTATCAGACAGTACCGGCAGGACGGAACCTACCAGGCGATGTATGAGCGGTGGATTTTGGCGAAAAACCTGCAGATGCCCGATTTGCCGGAGCCGGACCGCCCGGCGCTGGCGCTGACCATCGGCACGGACGGCCGCAATGAGCCGATGAACTACTATGCCGACGGGCGGCTTTCGGGATTTGACATCGAGTTTGCGAAGCGTCTCGCGCTTTTTCTGAACGCCCGTATCACCTTTCAGTCCATCGAGTACCCCGCCATTGTCGCCGCCGCGGCCGCCGGCAAGATCGATCTTTTAATCGCGAATCTCAACGCCACCGAAGAGCGCCGGAAGATCATGCTTTTTTCCGATCCCTACGTGGATTCGGAAGTTTCCTTCCTCGTGCGCAAGGACAGGCTGCCGGTGCGCCCGTCCGGACGGATTACGCAAATTTTGCAGCTGGCGGGGAAAAAGGTGGGCGTCCAGACCGGAACGACCTATGAAAACGTGCTCAAGACGGCCGTGCCGAAAGCGATTCCCTCTTATTTCACCACCTTTACGGATCAGATCGAAGCGGTCAAGACGGGGCGGATTGCCGGATTTCTGGTCGATGAGGTGGTGGCCAGAGGCATGGTCCGCGAGACGTCCGGCCTCGCCTATCTTCCCCAGTGGCTCTACACCAACGAATACGCGTTTGCCTTTTCCAAAAAATCATCCGGACTGCAAAAACAGGTTAACGCCGTACTCGAGCAGATGAAGAAAGACCAAACGATTAAAAAACTGGAAGACAAGTGGTTCGGCGCGGACGAGAAGGCCAAGGCGCTGCCGGACTACAGGCTGGACGGCCCCAACGGCGTCATCCGTTTTGCCACCAACAGCGACAGCGCGCCTTTTGTCTACGTTAAAAACGGCCGGCTAGTCGGCTACGATATCGAAGCGGCCATGATCATCGCCGCGAAGCTCGGCCGCCGGCTGAAAATCATTGATATGGATTTCTCGGCCATCATTCCGTCTCTGGTTTCCGGAAAAACCGACATGGCGGGAGATTTTATCACCATCACCGAGGAGCGGGCCAAGTCGGTCCTGTTCAGCATTCCTTACTATACGGGCGGCACCGTGGTGGTGGTGGCGGCGGATCCGTCCCGTCCCGTCGCCGCCGCCGTGACCCAAATAGCGCAACTGGCCGGCAAAAAAGTCGGCATCATCACCGGCTCCGCCTACGACGCTGTCCTCAAAAGCAAATGCCCCCGGGCTGTTCCCGAGTATTTCAACAATTTCTCCGATCAGGCCGAGGCGCTCAAGGCGGGAAAGATTGCGGCTTTTCTGGTCGATGAGCCGATGGCGCGCGACATTCAAAATCGCACCGGCGGCCTCGCGACGCTCAAGGATCTGCTCACATCCGACGGTTACGCGTTCGCCTTTGCCAAAAGCCGGCCCGACTTGCAAAAGGACGTTGACGACGCCCTCCGGCAGATGCAGGCCGACGGGACGCTGCGGGAGATCGAGGCCCGCTGGTTAGGTGCGGACGAAGCGGCCAGGACGCTCCCGGCTCTGGCCCCCGGCGGCAAAAGGGGAGTTCTCCGCCTGGCCACGAACAGCGGCATGGCGCCCTTTGTCTACCGCAAGGACGACTGTCTGGTCGGCTACGATATCGAGATTGCGCTTCGGGTTGCCGATCGTCTCGGCCGAAAACTGGAAATCATCGATATGGATATTTCCGCAGTCCTGGCGTCGCTTCTCTCCGGAAAAAGCGACATGGCCGCCTGCGGAATCACCGTCACGGAAGAGCGCGCCCGGTCGGTTCTGTTCAGCATTCCCAACTATCAGGGAGGCGTCGCCGTCATGGTCGCCGCGCCGGCGGCTTTGCCGGAAGAGGCCGCGGCGGGCCGGGAGGGATTCTGGCGGGGCCTTAAGGCAAGTTTTGAACGGACGTTCGTGAAGGAAAACCGCTACCGGCTGGTGTTGCAGGGATTGGGCGTGACGCTCCTCATTTCAGTGCTGTCCGCGGTATTCGGAACAATCCTGGGCTTTGGAATCTGCGTGCTGCGCCGGGCGCCGTCGCGTCTGGCGAATATTCCGGCAAAGATCTATATCCGGGCGATCCAGGGAACGCCGATCGTCGTTTTACTGATGATCCTCTATTACATCGTGTTCGGCAGCGTGGATATCGATGCGATCCTGGTGGCGGTGATCGGATTTTCGCTCAATTTCGCCGCGTACATTTCGGAGATGATGCGCACGGGCATCGACGCGGTGGACCGGGGGCAGCATGAAGCGGCCTGTGCGCTGGGATTCGGTCGGATGCAGGTTTTTGCCAAGATCACGTTTCCGCAGGCGGCGCGCCACGTGCTGCCCGTGTTCAAGGGCGAGTTTATTTCGATGCTGAAGATGACGTCCGTGGTGGGCTACATCGCCATCCAGGATTTGACCAAGATGAGCGACATCATCCGGAGCCGGACCTACGAGGCGTTTTTTCCGTTGATCGCGACGGCGGTGATTTATTTTGTGGCGGCGTATGCGCTGGTGTGGCTTCTGGGCCGGTTGGAGATGCGGGTTGATCCCAAACGGCGTCCCCGCGTCGTCAGGGGAGTGAGAAACGCATGATTGAAGTGAACCATCTTGCCAAACACTTCGGCGACCTGGTCGTTTTGAAGGACGTCAATCTCCGCATCGAGAAGGGCGAGGTGATTTCCGTCATCGGCCCGTCCGGCACCGGCAAAAGCACGCTCCTGCGCTGTTTGAATCTGCTGGAGAGGCCGACCGGCGGCGAAATCATCATCGACGGCATTCGTCTTCTGGACCGCGGAACCGACATTTCGCTGCTGCGCCGGCGCATGGGCATGGTGTTTCAGTCCTTCAATCTTTTTTCGCACCTGATGGTGATTGAAAACATCATGCTCGGACCGGTCGACCTGCTGAAGATGCCGCGGCAGGAGGCTTACGACGAAGCGCTTCGGCTGCTGGCGATGGTGGGGCTCGCGGAAAAAGCCACCGCGTACCCCGACGAACTTTCGGGCGGGCAGAAGCAAAGGGTGGCCATTGCCCGGGCTCTGGCCATGACGCCGGAAATCCTCCTTTTTGACGAGCCGACCTCGGCGCTCGATCCGACGATGGTGAGCGAAGTGCTGGCGGTCATCCGGAAACTCGCGGCCGACGGCATGACGCTGATGATCGTCACGCACGAAATGAAATTTGCGCGGGATGTATCCACGCGCGTCCTGTACATGGACGAAGGGGTGATTTATGAAGAGGGGCCGCCCGACCGGATTTTCGTTCGCCCGGAGCGGGAGAAAACACGCGCGTTCATTCACCGCGTGAAAACCGCCACGTATGCCGTCCAATCGCGGAATTTCGATTTATACGCCATGAACGCGGGCGTGGAGGCCTTCGGGCGCAAGCACTTTCTCTCGGAAAACCGGATCTACAACATTCAACTGGTGATCGAGGAGCTCGTGGTCAACAAACTCCTGCCCGCTTCGGGCGACCATGTGGACATCACGGTCACGGTGGGCTATTCGGAAGAAAGCGGCGCCGTGGAAATTCTGCTCGCGAGCGCGGGAAAACCGTATAACCCGTTTGCAGCGGTGGAGGAAGACGACCTGCCCATGACGCTTGTGGGCAAACTGGTGTCGGGCCACGATTACGCGCGCGAAGGGGAAGTGAACCGACTGCGGCTGACGCTGCCGGAGTGGGCAAAAAGGTCCGCATGCTGAAGTCATTAAAAACCGGAAGTTCGGAGTGCTCGATCTGATCGACCGCTGTTTGTCGGGTGGAAGCCAAGGACCGCAGGCATTTCCTTTCTGGAGACCGATCCGCATGACGATCGGGCGCTCACCGCCTGTCCGGACCGCGCGGGCTGGAAGCGCCTAAAGCCCGCGCTCCCGGTGGTGGAGGGCATCAGCTGCTATCTGTCCCGGGAAACGCTATCCCTGCTTGTCGAGGGCCATCATCTTGGCGATCCGCCGCTCGTGGCGGCCGCCTTCATAGGCCGTTGTCATAAATTTTTCAATCATCGCCGTCACCGGCGTTGCATAGGCCACCCGCCCGCCGAAGGCGATGAAATTGGCATTGTTGTGGGCTTTGGCCATTTCGGCCGTGAACAAATCGGAAACGAGCGCGCAGCGGATGCCTTTTACCTTGTTGGCGGTGATGCAGACGCCGATGCCCGTGCCGCACAGTAAAATGCCGAAATCATAGCCGCCCTTCAGAAATTCACGGCACGCGGCCAGGGCGATGTCCGGATAGTCGACGGCCGCGTCGCCGAAGGTTCCCAGATCGGTGATGTCGATATTTTTCTTTTTCAGAAAATCAGTGATCTGTTTTTTCAGCTCAACCGCTCCATGATCGCCGGCGAGAACGATTTTTCCCATTTTTTTTCTCCGGTATTTTCCAAACGTTTGTTTGTCCTTCCTACAACATTGAGATGCAATGTCAACAAAAAAACTTTACATAAAAGACGGATTTGCGTAAAAAACGCCCATGCGCAACTGGTTTCATCGATATCTCAGTCATCTTCTGATTGAACGGGGCGCGGCCGAAAACACGCTCGAGGCGTACGGACGCGATTTGAACCGGTATGTTTCCTTCTTGGAGGAAAAGGGGCTTGCCGACCTGGGGCAGGTCACGGCCGAAACCGTCGTCGAATTTCTCGTGCGGCTCAAAAACGACGGATTGTCGGCGAATTCCGTAAACCGGACGCTCGCGGCGCTCCGCGGTTTTTACAAGTTCCTCCTGGAGGAGAAAGCGCTCGACGAATCGCCGCTTGCGCACGTGGAACTCGCGAAAGTCTGGATGCGTCTGCCCGATACGGTGAGCCGGGAAGAGATGGCGGCCATTTTGTCCCAGCCGGGAGAGGAAACGCCCGCCGCGCAGCGCGACAGCGCCATGCTGGAGCTTCTTTACGCCACCGGTCTGCGCGTCTCGGAACTGGTCGGATTGACCATGAACGGCATCAACTGGCAGGTGGGATTTCTGACCGTGATGGGCAAGGGCTCCAAGGAGCGGGTGGTCCCGGTCGGCCGGACGGCCTACGACTGCCTGCGGCGTTACGTGGACCGGGCCAGGCCGTCGCTTATGAAATCCGGGCCGACGGACATGCTGTTTTTAAACCGTTCGGGCCGGGCGTTCTCGCGCCAGGGGATCTGGAAGATCATCGTTCGCTATGCGAAAAAAGCGGGCTTGCAAAAAAAAGTGCATCCGCATACATTCCGTCATTCCTTCGCCTCCCATCTTCTGGAGGGCGGAGCGGATTTGCGCGCGGTGCAGGTGATGCTGGGGCACTCCGACATCTCGACGACGCAGATTTATACGCATGTCACGCGGGACCGGTTGAAGAATATTCACCGGAAATATCATCCCCGAGGGTGAGGTCTATGGCAAATCGTTTCAGAAGCCGGTTCGGATCGAAAGGGAACGCGGCTGTCATTATTGCAGTCATCGCGGCGCTGGTCCTTGTGGCGGTCTTGCTTGTCTGGGGGCTGCCCCGATTTTTCCCCGCCGGATATGCCGGCGTGGTCCGGGCGAAAAACGCCTTCGCCTATTACGTCTTGCAGCAGCCGCCGCATTTTTATTATCTGCTGGTGGAAAAAAACGGCAAGGACATCCGCATGGGGCCCAACGACGCTCTGGAAGTCACCTACCGGGACGAATTTGTCGTCAAGGCGGTGGCGAGCGACGACTGGGCCGGGAAATACACGGCGGTGACGGTGGAAGGAACCGGCCGGGACGGCAATGCGCTGGGGGTGCTCTGGCGCGGCATTGATCTGGTCAACCGGATCATGCAAAGCGAAGCGGTGACGAAGGACCGGCAGGCGGCCGACGCTTACCGGATCCGCATCGATTATGCCGGGAAGTCCCTCGCCGTGGTGCCGATCCGGCTGGCCATCACGCCGCAGGACTGGCTCCGGTTTGCCAACAGTTCTTCGCAGACGGAGGAGCAGATCGCAAACCTGAAAAAGGCGATGGCTTACAACAGCGAGGACGCCGGCGTGCGCCGGATTCTGGCGGGCATTTATCTTCGTCAGAACCGGCCGGAAGAGGCGGCGAAACTCTACGAGGAAATCCTGCGCCTCAAACCCGATGATGCGGGCGCCATGAAGGAACTGGCGCGCTCATATATCCAGACCGGCCGCTACGATTCGGCCGCCCGGGTTCTGCCCGCTCTGGCGAAACTTCAGCCGGGCGACGCAGAAGTGCCAGCCATGCTGGGGCTCGCCTACAGCCACAGGAAACTGTGGGATCGCGCGGCGGAGGCTTACGCCGGAGCCGTCCGGATGGAACCGGACAATCTTGCCGTACGGCTTTTGCTGGGGCAGGCCCTCGAAAAGTCGAACCGGACAGCACAGGCCATTGAACAATACCGCTATGTCGCCCTGCGCGACAAGAATGACGCGGCTCCGTGGCGGGCGCTGGGAGATATTTATTTGCAGAAAAAGCAGTATGACAAGGCCATTGCCGGCTACGGCGAAGCCGTCAAAAGGGCTCCCGGAGACGCGGCGGTTTACGCCAATCTGGCCACCGCATACGCCGGGGCGGGAAAGCCGGCTGAGGAAATGGATTACCTGCTCAAAGCCGTCCGGCTGGCGCCGAACGATCCGGTGATCCGCTTCAATCTGGCCGCTGCGTATGAAAAAAGAAAAAAGACGGACGAGGCCGTACGGGAATACGCGTCCGTGCTGAAGAAAAATCCGGAGGATGCGGACGCGCTGGAGCGCCTGGCGGACCTGGCCTTTAAAAACAAACAGTACGATCAGGCCGTCCGCTACTACGAAAGACTGGTGAAAAAATATCCGCAGAGGACGGCCATTCGCGTGAACATGGGCTTTGCCTACGGAGAGCTTAAAAATTATGCCGCGTCGGCCGAGCAGTATGAACGGGCGGTCCGTCTGGGCGTGAAAGATCAGGCGCTCTACCATAACCTGGCCTATACGTATACGAAGCTGGGACGGGAAAAAGAAGCCGTCGCCTATTATGAAAAAATCTCCCCGCCGACACGAAAGACGCTGGGCATCATCGCGAATTATCATCTCAAGAACAAAAACACCGCACAGGCGATTAAATATTACCGGCGGATCGTGAAGCTCGAACCGAAAAAAGCTTCTTCCTACTTCAGTCTGGGGTTTGCCTATGCCGCCGCGGGCGACCCGGAGAAGGCGATTGCCAACTATCTGACGGCCCTGAAGTATGATTCCGAAGACGCCGTCACTTACGCCAATCTGGGCCAGGCTTACGAGAAGAAAGGACTTTACGCCGAAGCCTTAAAAGCATATAAAAACGCCTATGAGATCAATCCCGAGACCCCCGTGGCCGGAAGAATTCCCCGGCTGCGTATTCTCATGATGCAGAAAAAGGAGTAACAACAGGAGCAGGTCATGCAACAGGTGAAAGTGAATGATTTGACAATCGGCGATCCGCAGGGTTTTGTGCTGATCGCCGGTCCGTGTGTGATTGAAAACGAAGATAGCGCGCTCGCCATTGCGCGCTATCTGAAAGCGCTTGCGGCGAAACTGGAAATTCCGTTTATTTTTAAAGCCTCCTACGACAAGGCCAACCGGACGTCGATTTGCTCCTACCGGGGACCGGGGCTCACGACGGGCTTGCAGATTTTGAAAAGCATCAAGGAAAAAGCCGGCGTGCCGGTTCTTTCCGATGTGCACCGTTTTGAGGAAATCGACGAAGCGAGCGCAGTTCTGGATGTTCTGCAGGTGCCGGCCTTTTTATGCCGCCAGACGGATTTTGTCGTCGAAATCGCGAAACGGGCGCCGGTCGTAAACGTGAAGAAGGGACAGTTTCTGGCGCCCTGGGACGTCGCCAACATTATCGAGAAGATCAAAGCCGCCGGCAACCGCAACATTCTCATCACGGAGCGCGGAGCGTCTTTCGGTTATAACAATCTCGTTTTCGATGTCCGCTCTCTGCCCATCATGCGGGCGATGGGCTTTCCGGTGATCTTCGACGCCACCCACTCGGTGCAGCTGCCGGGCGGAATGGGCACGGCCTCGGGCGGCCAGCGCGACATGGTGCCGTATCTGGCGCGGGCGGCGGTGGCCGCGGGGGTCGACGGCGTTTTCATGGAAGTGCATCCGGACCCGGAGCAGGCGCTTTGCGACGGCGCGAATTCTCTGTATCTGCATTCGCTCGAAGCGCTGCTTACGACGCTTAAAGAAATCGACACGCTGGTGAAAAAAGGCCGTTAGACCGCGGGCGGGAGGGTATTCATGCTGGAGAAGCAAATTTCGGAAAAACTTGCAAAGATCAAGATGCTGATTCTGGACGTGGACGGCGTGATGACGGACGGCGGGATCCTCATGGACAGCGACGGCCGGGAAATGAAAAAATTCAACGTCCGCGACGGGCACGGTCTGGTCATGATTCAGCGGCACGGCATCCAGGTCGCCATCCTCACCGGCCGGACCTCGGCTGTGGTCGAGCACCGCGCCCGCGATTTGCGGATTTCGGAAGTGTACCAGGGGGCGCTCAATAAAAAAGAGGTATTTGCGACGATTCTCGAAAAAAACCGTCTGGCGCCGGAAGAGATTGCTTACATGGGAGACGACATCGTCGATATTCCCGTCCTGAAAATGGTCGGGTTTTCCGCGGCCGTGGCCGACGCGCTTGATGTGGTCAAGCGCTCCGTCGATTTTGTCACGGTCCAGCCGGGCGGAAAGGGCGCCGTGCGGGAAGTCTGTGAAATGCTGTTGATGGCTCAGGGGCACTGGGCGCAGGTGAGCGCGCGCTATGATTTCTGAAAGTCCCTTGAAACCGGCCGGCCGGAGGAGAAAAAGATGACGCGGGGCTGGTTGTATCTATTCATTGCCGCTGTTCTGGAAATCGGCTGGCCGCTGGGATTCAAACTGTCGCAGACCACGTCGCATCGCGTTCTTTTTATTTTGCTCGCGGCCGTCTGTATGGGGCTGAGCGGTTTTTTCCTGTGGCTGGCGCAGAAGGTCATTCCCATCGGCACGGCTTACGCGGTCTGGACCGGCATCGGCGCGGCGGGAACTTTTCTGATCGGAATCCTGGCGTTTCACGATTCCGTGGCGATGATGCGCGTTTTGTCTTTTTTGCTCATTGTTGCCGGCGTGATCGGCCTGCGACTGTCCGGTTAACCGGCAGGTATCCGACCGGCGACGCTTCCACACGCGCCGTATTTATCACCTGAACGCTGCGGCGGGCCGAATCGCTTTGCAAAAGGCGGCGGCGAATGATATAAAGAAATCATCGCGACCGACTGCGCGCGGCAGCGAAGGCCTTGAGGAAGCATGAAACCGGGGAAGAAGATAAAAATAATCGCGGTATTGCTCATAGGGCTTGCGTTGATCGCAGCGCTTGGCCTTATCGTGTTCCGGCTGGCCGGCGACAAGAAAGCCGATATCATAAAAATACTGCCCGACGAGGCGGATATCCGGATAGCGGACTTTGTCTACACGGAAGTCGGCCGGGACGACATCCGCTGGGAAGTGAAAGCCAAAAGCGCCCAGTATCAGAAAAAGCAGAACCTTGCCCTTTTTGAGCAGGTTCAGATAAAATTGACGACAAAGGAAGGCAAAACATTCACCATGACGGGCGATCAGGGAGAGATGCTCACGGATAAAAAGGATGTCACGATCAAGGGCCACGTGGTGATTGCGTCCGATACGGGAGAAAAGTTCACCACTGATTATCTGCGTTACAGCGATGCGGGGAAAAAAATCCATACCGATGCCCCGGTTGTGATGGAAAGCCAGAGATTCCGAATCCGGGGAGTGGGCCTTTCCATCGACCTGACTCGGGGCGAACTGACGCTTTCTTCCGGCGTCAGGGCAAAAATCAACTGATCGGAACATGATATGCGAGAGAGACGAAAACAGATATACGGGTTTGCTTTGTGGATTGTCCTCATGACAGTCCCCTGCGCCTGGGCCCAAACGGTGCCGGACAAAAAAGAACTTTTGCGCAAGTCGGGGCCGATTGAAATTGTTTCCGACCGGATGGAGGCGTTTCAGGAAAAACACACGATCGTTTTTTCCGGCAACGCCGTGGCGACGCGCGGAGACATCACGCTGAAAACGGATCGGCTGGCCATCTTCTACAAGCCTTCGGGGCCGGCGAAGGAAAAAACCGGCAGACCCGACGCGGCGGTTGCGGGCGACCTGGAGAGAATTGAGCTCAAGGGCAACGTGGTCATCACGCAAAACGATCTTTCGGCGACCGGCGAAGAAGCGGTCTACCACGCGCAGGACGCGAAAGTGATCATGACGGGAAATCCGGTTTTAAAACAGGGCAAGAATCTGATCAAGGGATGCCGGGTCGTGATTTTCATCGACGAAAACCGCGGCCGGGTCGAGCAGTGCGATGCCGGCGGCAAGGAAAGGGTGACGGCGATCATTCACCCGCAGGAAAAGAAGGACTGACGTTTACTCGGTTGCGGACGGGACATGGGGCATTTAGCGGCAAAGGATCTGGTCAAGATCTATAATAAGAGGAAAGTGGTCAACCGGATCGATCTGGAAATTTCGCCGGGCGAAGTAGTCGGCCTTTTGGGGCCCAACGGCGCCGGGAAGACAACCACGTTTTACATGATCGTCGGCCTCATCAAGCCCGACGGAGGAGAAATCTTTCTGGATGGGGAGGATATCAGCCGCGACCCCATGTACAAGCGGGCGAGAAAAGGGCTGAATTATCTGCCCCAGGAGCCGTCTATTTTCCGCAAGCTGACGGTCGAGGAAAATATATTGGCGATTTTGGAAACGCTTGATATAAGCGACGCCGAAAGACAGGAGAGGCTGGCGGAGCTTCTGGGGGAACTGGATCTCACGGCGCTTGCCAAAAACCAGGCCTATTCCCTGTCCGGCGGCGAGAGAAGACGGGTGGAAATCACCCGGGCGCTGGTCACCTCGCCGAAATATATTCTGCTGGACGAGCCTTTCGCGGGCATTGATCCGCTGGCCGTGGCCGATATCCAGAAGATCATTGAAAAACTGAAAAACAAGGGGATCGGCATCGTTATCTCCGATCACAATGTTCGTGAAACCCTTTGCTGTTGCGACCGGGCTTACATCGTCAACGAGGGAGCCATTCTGGTCCATGGAGAGCCGGAAGTGATTGCGCAAAGCGAGCTGGCCAGGAAGATTTATTTCGGCGAAGATTTTTGCTTGTAGAAACGGATGGATGAGCGACACGTAAATCATGGCTTTTGAATTAAAACAGAACCTGAAACTGTCCCAACAGCTGATCATGACGCCGCAACTGCAGCAGGCGATCAAACTCCTGATTTTATCACGCCAGGAACTGGTGGAGACGATCAACCAGGAAATGGAGGAAAATCCGCTCCTGGAAGAAGTGGCGCCGGAGGAGGCCGGGGCCGAAGAAGCGCGCAACGAGATCGAGGAAGACATCCACTCCATTGAAAAGGAAGATACGAAAGCCGTCGAACGCACGGCTGAGGTGACGGGAGAAGGCGACGGCCGCGAAGAATTCGACTGGAACAGCTACCTGGAAGACTATGGACCCGTCGGCGTGTCTTACGACCGGCAGGACTCTGACGCTCCGACGCTGGAAAACATGCTGACGCAGAGCCCGTCGCTTACCGAACACCTGATGTGGCAGATGAAACTTTCGCCTTTCACCGAGGAGGAAGTCCGCGTCGGCGCGCAGATCGTCGGCAACCTGGATCAGAACGGTTATCTCTGCGCGACGGCGGCGGAAATCGCCCAGCTGGAAAACGTCGGAGAAGAATTTGCCGAAAGCGTTCTGAAGAAAATCCAGGAGCTGGATCCGCCCGGCATTGCGGCGCGCAATCTCCAGGAATGCCTGCTTATTCAGTCTCGGCTGTTTGCCAAGGAGCATCCGCTTCTTGAGGTCATCATCCGCGACCATCTCAAGGATCTGGAGCTGAAGAATTATGTTCACATTGCCCGGAAGCTGAAGGCGCCGCTCCGGGAAGTGGAAGCCGCTGTTTTGCTCATCAGTAAAATGGATCCGAAACCGGGAGCGGTGTACACGGAAGACAGGGTTCAGTCGATTATTCCCGATGTCTACGTCGTCAAAGCGGGCGATGACTATAAGATCATTCTCAACGACGACGGACTGCCGCGCCTGCGGATCAGCAATTTCTACCGGGAAATTATGGGCGGCCTGGGGGGCCGCAACCATGACGAGGAGGAAAACGGGAAAAAATACATCCGCGACAAGGTGCAGTCGGCCACCTGGCTGATCAAGAGCATTCAGCAGCGTCAGAAAACCATCTACCGGGTGGCGGAGAGCATCGTCAGGCACCAGCGGGATTTTTTCGACAAGGGCATCGACTACCTGAAGCCGCTGGTGCTCAGAAATATCGCCGACGACGTGGAAATGCATGAATCCACCATCAGCCGCGTGGTAACGAACAAGTACATGCATTCGCACCGCGGCATTTTTGAAATGAAATATTTCTTCGGAAGTTCGATTTCGAAGACGACCGGCGAAAGTATTGCGTCCAAAAGCGTCAAAGAGGAAATCAAGCACCTGGTCGGCAGAGAAGATCCCAAGAAACCTTACAGCGACAGTGAAATCGTCGATTTACTCAAGGCCAAAGGCATCGACATCGCCCGTCGGACCGTCGCCAAGTATCGGGAAATGGTCGGAATATTGCCGTCGTCCAAACGAAAAAAATATTTTTAAAGACAAACCCTCAAAAGAGCAATACAATAGACCCGGAATGATAAAATTCCGGTTGACTTTTGGTATGGTCGCCACTATACCACTAACCTTTCTTGCCGGCGGCAAGGGCGTTTTTTTTTCGGGCGCCCGGGCTGCCGAATCTCATTGGGAGGAAAGATAATGAACATTTCGGTGACTTTCAGAACGAATGAAGGCGAAAGCTGGCAAAAAACCTATGTTGAGGAAAAGATGGAGAGACTCAATAAATATCTCGACGTGCCCGCTGAAGCCCACATTATTCTTTCAACGGAAAAGTTTCGTAATGTGGTTGAAATCAACTTAAGCGCCAACGGTTGGACGGTCAATGCCAAGGAAGAATCCAAGGACATGCATCTGGCCGTGGACAGCTGTGTCGATAAGATTGAAAAACAGCTCAAGAAGCAGCGGGAAAAAAACAGACAGCACAAACCCAAGAGCATCCGTCATCCGGGAGTAAAAGCGGTCGAAGGCCTGGAGGAAGATGAGGATGCGCCGACCAAAGTTGTGGAAACCCGAAAAGTCGTTCTGAAACCCATGTCGCTCGAGGAAGCGGTCCTGGAGCTGGAAGGCAACAAAACCCGTTTTCTGATTTACCGCGACACAGCGTCGGAAAAGGTGAGCCTGGTGTACCGTCTTGACGACGGCAACTTCGCGCATATCGAAACGAACAGCTAACCAAAAACCTATTGAAAAGGACATCGCCGTTTTTCCCTTCCCTTCGTCCGACAGCGGCGAAGGGAAGGGAACGGCGTTTTAAGATTTCAGGATCAGGTGTGGAGCATGCGACTGGATCAAATATTTAAAAGCGAATTTCTCAGCGAAAATCTCACGGCGAACACCAAAGCGGATGTGCTGGCGGAACTGATCAACGTTCTGATCGCCAGCGGCCTCACGATCGACAGGGTCAAGGCCATCGACGTGCTGCAGCAGAGGGAAAAACTGGGATCGACGGGCATCGGCGACGGTGTGGCGATTCCCCACGGAAAAGTTTCCGATCTTCAGGATCTGGTCGTTGCGTTCGGACGAAGCAAAACGGGGATTGCCTTCGACGCGATTGACGGCAAGCCGGTGCATCTGTTCTTTCTCCTGCTGGCGCCGGAAAATTCCACCGGGCAGCATTTGAAGGCGCTGGCCAAAATTTCCAAAATGTTGAAAACACCCAACTTCCGCAAGAAGCTGCTCGATGCGAAAAGCAAAAGCGATTTGTACAAAGCCATTGTTGAGCAGGACGAGTCCTGCCCCGCGTAGGAAAATCCCGAAAGAAAGACCGAACACGCTGACCGGGATGTTCCGGGGCTGTCTGCCCGCCCTGGGCGTTCATCACATCTTCGCTGAAGGCCGGTGGTCTTCCTCGCCCGTCGGAGCCTGCGTACAGATCTGGCGCAGCATCGCCCGAACGCCGCGCGGCGAAGGCGCCGTGGTCATTCTTTCCACAGAGGCCAGGGATCGGCTGTTGCGCTTGTCCGAGCCCTTGATCAGCGCGTTTTTCCGGCGCCTCGGCGCCTGCAGAACATCGCTGCTGGTCTTTGCCCGCTGCGACGTTTTGCCCGAGCCGCTTGCCGCGCCGCTGCGGCGCATGCAGCTGCCGGCAGCCGTATCCTCTTACCATGAAAACCTCCTGGAAAGCCGGATCAAAGCGGCCATCCGCGAAAAGATCCGGAAAACCGTTTCGGTTCACGGCGTGGCGATCGCAACCCCAGGCGGGGGCATCCTGATTACCGGTCCCAGCGGTGTCGGCAAGACTACCGCCGCGCTGTGTGTCGCAACGCAGGGAGGTTTCTGGATTGCGGACGATCTGGCCGTCATCCGGCGCAATGCCGCAGGAACCCTGATGCTCTCCGGACATGCCAGAATCAGGAAATATCTGCATACGCCGGAAACGGGGCTTGCCGAGGTCGACCAGATTCTGGATTCATCCCGGATCAGGAAGAAGGCGCGTCTCGCAGCCCTGATCGAGGTCGTCCGGGCGGATCGGGGCGCAGGGGGGATCCGTTGCGGCGGTACGGACATCCTGGGGATCAGGCTGCCCCGGATGCGCATTACCGTTTCCCGGTCTGGCTATTTGCAAGAAAATCTGTTATCGCAAGCAATAAAAAAAATAAGAGAGGTCGGGTAAATGAAGAATATTCACGTCGTGATCATCACGGGTTTATCCGGTTCCGGAAAAAGCACCGCGCTGCGGGCGCTCGAAGACATAGGATTTTTCTGTGTCGACAATCTTCCGGTCATTCTCTTGCCCCGATTTCTCACCATCACGCTTCAGTCCTCGCCCGAAATCAAGCGGGTGGCCATGGTCATGGATTTACGGGAAAGAAGATTTCTCGAAAAATACGAGAAGATCTTCGACCGCCTGAAGCAAAAAGGCTACACGATCGAAATTCTTTTTCTGGAAGCCGGCGAAGAGTCGCTCCTGCGCCGTTACAGTGAAACCCGGCGCATTCATCCCCTGGCCCCCCGGGGCTCCCTTCCGGAAGGCATCGAGACGGAAATGGAGAAGATGGCGCCGCTTCGGCAGATGGCGGATAAAATCATCGATACGACGACCACCAATGTTCATCAGCTCAAAGATATCGTGCAGCGACAGTTCTTGCCGGTGTCCGGCCGGAAGAAAATGATTATCGGCGTCATGTCTTTCGGATACCGTTATGGATTGCCCTCGGACGCGGACCTGGTGGTTGACGTCCGCTTTCTGCCCAATCCCTACTATATCGATGATTTGAAAAGTTATAACGGACACCACGGCGCCGTGGAGATGTTTGTCCTGGACAACGAGGAATGCCGGACGTTCATGACCAAGGCGATCGATATGCTGAACTTTGTCATTCCGCTTTATGAAAAGGAAGGAAAAGCACGCCTCAACATCGCCATCGGATGTACGGGCGGCAAGCACCGGTCCGTGGTCATGGCCAATCAGTTCAGCCGGCATTTTCAGAGCATGAAATACATCGTTCACACCTCCGACCGGGACATTGACAAAAGCTGATCGGAGCGGATGGCGGACAGGCGGGAGAGATGACGATCCCCCTGCGGCCGGCGGCGCAGGGGGATTAAAATTTAAATTTGCATCTTTTTCATCACATTGTCTTCGATCCAGTGCGGATCCCACCATTCCTGGGGATTTACAAATTCTCCCCCGACAAGCATGCTGAAATGAAGATGGTCGCCGCCGGCCAGGCCGGTGAGGCCCGACAGGCCGATTTTTTCTTCTCTTTTAACATTCTTGCCGACGGCTGTTTCGATGACGGACAGGTGACCGTAGAGGCTGGACAAGCCCAGGCCGTGGTCGATGATGACGGCGTTGCCGTAAATTCCCAGGGGGCCGGCAAAAATCACCACGCCGGCGTTGGCCGCTTCGATCGGCGCGTGCGCGACCGAGGCGAGATCGATGCCGAGATGAACCGAGTTTCCGAAGGGCTTGCCGTCCACCAGGTAGGTCCGCTGGTCTCCGAAGAGCGCCATGGGCTTGGCGTTGCGCATGCGGTGAAACGCGCCGTCCCAGAGTCGTGCGGGAGCGGTCCTGGCGCAGACGGCCTGAATGGTGCGCGTGTTTTCGTCGCGCAGCGTGGAGTTGACGTATCCGAAAACTTCGACGGGCGTTTTTCCCGAAAGCTGCGGCGTTGAAGACTGAAAATCCGGAACAATTTTCTGCAGAAAGGAATTGCTCAAGTCCACCTTGTCGGAACGGAATTTTTTCGGTTTGATCGTACAGGGCAGCGTGGTTTGCGCTTCATTGCCGGCCGCGTCGCGGGCAAAAACGGCTATCCGCGTTTTGCCGTTGACCGCATCCGGGGGAACAGCGAAGTAAGCGACGGTCGTCGGCCGGCCGGCAAGCGCGATGGTGTGGCCCGCAAAAAAACGCCGGTCTACGTACACGCCGGTGAGAGCGGAAGGCTTGGAGGTCCGGTACGCAATGAAACCGGTTCCGCCCTGGTTGAGGTAATTCACCGGATTGAGGATGGCGATCTGCGGCGGCAGGGTATCGATTGTGATCTGCTGCGACCAGACGGTTTCGTTTGCGAACAGCGAATGGTCGCCGGCGGTGATGGTGAGGCTCGCCGGGCCGTTTTTCAGCTTGAGGGCTTCGGTGTCGACGCTCACCCGCAGGTCTTTCTGCCGGACGCCCCGGGGAAAGGATTCGGCGGCAACCAGGCGCGTCTGACGGTCCTGGAAGATTTCGATTTTCACGCGGGCCAGTCCGCTTGTCGCATCGGAAAGCGTAAGATCGATGTCTTTTTTCCTGCCTATGGCCGAAATCTCTTCTTTGAGCGTGATGCCGGGCTTGCCCCGGTCCAGATAACCGGCAAAGTAAAGCCAGACGACCGCTCCGGCCATGAGGACAAAAACGACAATCGCCACATAAGCGCCTATTCTTTTCATACTTGTACTCCTGAAAAAAAATGATCTGAAATGTACCGGCGCACTCATAATGATTTTTATCCGGGTTTGCAAGCAAAATATCCCCCGGCGCCTTTGAATCAAAGCGTTTATGCCTTGATCTTGATGGGAAACGCTGTTATATTTCGCCTATAAAAAACAAGTACGAGACTAAAACGCCCATGCTGGAAAACAAAAAAATAGTACTGGGAATCACCGGCGGCATTGCCGCTTATAAAGCGGCGGAACTGACCCGCACGCTCATCAAGGCAGGCGCGCAGGTCCGGGTCATCATGACGAAAAGCGCCGAAGCGTTCATCACCCCGCTGACGCTGCAGACGCTTTCCCAGGGTCCGGTGTACACGAACCTGTTTGCGCTGACCGAGCGCTACGACATCGCCCATATCGCGCTGGCCGACTGGGCCGACGCTTTTGTGGTCGCGCCGGCGACGGGAAACGTGATCGGCAAAATCGCCTCCGGCATCGCGGACGACCTTCTGACCACGACGCTGATGGCGCAAAACAAACCCGTGCTCGTCTGTCCGGCGATGAACGACAAGATGCTCGCCAATCCCGCCGTGCAGGAAAATATCGGCAAACTCATTCGTTTCGGGTATGCGGTAATGGAAAGCGGCGTCGGCGAACTGGCGTGCAAAACGACAGGCGCGGGACGCCTGCCCGATATTCCGGACATTCTCGATGCGATCGAAAATCTTTTTTTGCCCAGGGATTTCGCGGGAGAAAAGGTTTTGATCACCGCCGGACCGACACAGGAGCCGTTGGATCCCGTCCGGTATATCACCAACCGGTCGTCGGGGAAAATGGGCTACGCGCTGGCCCGGGCCGCTCATCAACGCGGCGCGCACGTGACGCTGGTGAGCGGGCCGACGCATCTTCCCGCGCCGCGGGTGGAGAAAGTTATTCAAGTGCGCACCGCGATGGAAATGCATCAGGCCGTTATGGACTGCTGCGACGACGCGACGCTGATCATCAAGGCCGCGGCCGTGGCCGACTATCGGCCCAAAGCGCAGGCTCTTCAGAAAATCAAGAAAGACCGCGGCATGACGGCGGTGGAGCTTGCGCGCAATCCCGACATTATTGCGGACCTCGGCGCCAGGAAGAAAAAAGGCCTGCTGGTCGGCTTCGCCATGGAGACGGAGGATCTGCTCGACAATGCGCGCCAGAAGCTTGTGAAAAAGAATCTGGATATGATCATCGCCAACAATCTGCGCGAGGAAGGCGCGGGGTTTCAGACGGACACCAACGTCATCACGATTCTTGACAGAAACGGGAAGACGATCGCTCTGGAAAAAATGTCGAAACTCGAAGCCGCCCACCGCATCCTGGATCATGTCCGGACGCTTGGCGCACAGAAAGGGTCCCGCGGAAAGAAATGACGGATATCTTGTCGCCATCATCTCCGGAAGAAATCCGCAGGCGGCTCTTGTCGGTCGTTAAATCCGTCAAGGGGCAGGTCCAGAACGCGGAGAGTCTTTACGTGAGCGTGGACGTAAGCAAGCCCCGGCCGCGGCGCGGCGGGCCGGCCGTTGCGGAGCCTCCGGACCTGTGGCGCGACCTCAACAGGGATGTCGCCGGCTGCGAGCGCTGCATGCTTTCCAAAACGCGCAAGAACGTCGTTTTCGGCGATGGAAACCGTTTCGCCCGCCTCGTTTTTGTGGGCGAGGCGCCGGGCGCCGATGAAGATGAACAGGGACTGCCGTTCGTGGGGCGGGCCGGCCAGCTTTTAACCAACATCATTCGGGCCATGGGGCTTGAGCGCAAGGATGTCTATATCTGCAATATTCTCAAATGCCGCCCGCCGGGAAACCGCAACCCGCTGCCCGAGGAAATCCGGCTGTGCGAACCTTACCTGAAGCGGCAGCTTTCGCTCATCTCCCCCGAGGTCATCTGCGCGATGGGATCGTTTGCCGCGAAAACACTGCTGAAGACCGAAACGCCGATTAGCGCGCTGCGCGGACGCTTTCATATCTACGAGGGGATTAAACTGATGCCGACCTATCATCCGGCGTATCTGCTGCGCAATCCGCCGGCGAAAAAACAGGTTTGGGAAGACGTCCAGCTGATTATGAAGGAGATCGGACTGGGCGCAGAATCATCACAGGTCAAAGAGGTGTCGCCATGATGAAAAAAATTGTCCTGCTGCTGCTTTGCCTGGCGGCGGCCGCCGGCGCCGTTCAGGCCGCGGAGAAGAAGCCGCTCTTCCAGGTCATAAAACTGGAAGGCGTCATCACCTCGCCGCAGGCAAAGTATGTCGCGGAAAATGTGGAGGAGGCCGCCCAAGCGGGGGCGGAGGGCCTGATTATTCTGCTCGATACGCCCGGAGGACTCGACGACGCCATGCGGGATATCGCCAAGAGCCTGCTCAACGCGCCTCTGCCGGTCATCGTCTATGTCTATCCGTCGGGCGCGCGGGCCGCGTCGGCGGGAGTAATCATCGCGCAGGCCGCGCATGTCGCCGCGATGGCGCCCGGCACCAACATAGGCGCCGCCCACCCCGTGGCCATCGGCATCGGCGGCGGGCAGATGGACAAAACCATGTCCCGCAAGATTGAAAACGACGCGGCGGCGTATGCGCGCAGTATCGCCAGGACGCGGGGGCGCAGCGAAGAATGGGTGGAAAAGGCGGTGCGCAAAAGCGAGTCCATCACGGCGGACGAGGCCCTCCGGCTCCGTGTCATCGACGTCGTGGCGCCCGACATTGACAGCCTGCTTGCGGCCATCGATCAGAAGGAAGTGACCGTTGCCGGCAAGAAAAAGAAAATTGCCGGCGCCGGGGCCGTCACGAGCGCCAAGAAGATGGGGACGCGTCAGGGCATTCTGGCGGCGATTTCCAATCCGAACATCGCCTACCTGCTTTTGCTGATCGGTCTGGCGGGGCTGTATTTCGAATTTTCGACGCCGGGGGCGATCCTGCCCGGCGTCATCGGCGGCATTGCCCTGCTCCTGGCTTTTTTCGGCCTGGCCACCCTGCCGGTGAGCTACACGGGGGTTTTGCTGATCCTCTTCAGTATCGTTTTGTTTATCGCGGAGATTAAAATTATGAGTCACGGGATGCTGACGGTGGGCGGGGTCATTTCCCTGGCCCTGGGGTCCTTCATTCTGTTTGACACGCCGGAGCCGGCGCTGCGGATTTCGCTGCAGGTGCTGATTCCGGCCGTGCTGGCGGCTTCCTTATTTTTTATCGTCGTGATCGGGATGGCCGTCAAGGCGCAGATGAGGAAGCATTTTTCGGGAACCGAGTCCATGATCGAAGGACGCGGCGAGGCCAGAACGGACATCGACAAAGAGGGCAAGGTCTTCTACCAGGGGGAATACTGGACGGCCCTAAGCGACGAGTTCATTCCCCGGGGCGCGAAAGTCAAAATCAAAAAAGTAGACGGCCTGAAGCTGATCGTTGAAGAAATAAAAAACGAAAAATAAGATAGATCAAGGAGGAAAGACTATGCTGGGTTCATTACCGATACCCCTTTTGGTGGTGGTTGTTCTGGTCGTCATGTTTCTGGCGTCGGCCATTAAAATTCTCAACGAATACGAACGGGCGGTGATCTTCCGTCTGGGACGGATCCGCGACGTCAAGGGGCCCGGATTGATCATCATCATTCCCGGCATCGATAAAATCGTCCGGATCGACATGCGGACAATCACGATGGACGTTCCGCCGCAGGACGTCATCACCAAGGACAACGTTTCGATCAAGGTCAACGCCGTCGTGTACTTCCGTGTGCTGGACGCGAACGCCGCCGTTGTCAATGTGGAAAATTTTCTCTTTGCCACGTCGCAGCTCTCTCAGACGACGCTGCGAAGCGTCTGCGGTCAGGTGGAACTCGATGAAATTCTTTCGGAGCGCGAAAAAATCAATCTGCAGCTGCAGGAAATTCTCGACCGCAGCACCGACCCCTGGGGCATCAAAATATCGCTCGTGGAAGTCAAGCACATTGATCTGCCGGAAGAGATGAAGCGCGCGATGGCGAAGCAGGCGGAAGCCGAGCGAGAACGACGGGCAAAGATCATCGCCGCGGAAGGTGAATTCCAGGCGGCGCAGAAGCTGATTGAAGCAGCCGCCCTGATGGAGACGCAGCCCATGTCGCTGCAGCTGCGCTATCTGCAGACCCTGAATCAGATTGCGGCGGAAAACAATTCCACCACGGTGTTTCCGATTCCGATCGATTTATTCAAGCCCTTCATGAAACTGGCGGAAAAGGCATAAACAGCAGCTGTTGTGCCGATAAAATAATTTCAGCTAAGGAGCATCCCATGCCAAACGAAAAGCGCAACGTGATCACCGGCGGACTGATTTTGATTACTCTGGGCGTGTTGATCTTCATCAGCAAGACGACCAGCTACAACTTCGGCCAGACCTGGCCGGTTCTTTTGATCGTCATCGGCATCAGCACCCTGATTTACCGTTTCCGGGCCATTGAAGGCTGGTTTATCGCCACGGTCGGCGTGATCTTTCTGGTCATCGAATTTTACGGCTTTGACCTGTACAAATATTCGCAGTACATTCTGCCGGTGGTACTGGTGCTGCTGGGCCTTTATGTTCTGATCAAACGCCGCAAGCACTAGCCGCGTTTTTTGATCATGGTACGAAAACAGAAAAAGGCGCTGGTCATCAGTGATTTCGACGGCACGATTTGCACGGTGGATGTGGGCAGCCGGGTTCTCGACCACTTCACCGGCAAAAGGTGGAATGACATCGATCGCGAGACCGTGCGCGGCCGCATCGGCTCACGTGCGGCTTACCGTCGCATCGCGCCGATGATGGAGGCCACACCCGGGCGGCTGGCCGCCTATGTCCTCAAGCTCGGCCGGATTGATCCTTTCTTCGCGCGTTTCTATCGTTTGGCGCGAAAGAAAGAGGTGGATGTCATAATTGTTTCCGACGGCCTGGATTTTTACATCCGCGCGATTCTGGAGAAACACCGCCTGGGGGAAATTGCATTTTTTTCCAACGCCGTCGTGTTCGGAGAGAACAACTCTCTGTCGTTTGATTTTCCCTCGGCCAACGCCCTGTGCGGACGCTGCGGGACCTGTAAAAACAAGATTCTAAACGACCACCGCCTGATGTATGAGCGCATCATCTACATCGGCGACGGTTATTCCGACGTGTGCCCGTCGCGCTGTGCGGATCTGGTATTTGCCAAGGACGCGCTCCTGGCCAGGTGCGAGGAAGAGGGAACGACCCCGTACCGCCCGTTTACGGATTTCCGGGCAATCGCCGAGTACCTGAAGGAAAATTTCTGACGGTTGCCGACAACCGATGCAAGGATATTGTCATGAGTATTTCAAAAAAGATCAAAGCGTCCCTTTCCGGATCGTCCATGATCCGGAAAATGTTCGAGGAGGGGATCGCCCTTAAAAAGAAACACGGCGAGGACAAGGTCTATGACTTCAGTCTGGGCAATCCCAACGTGGATCATCCCGAAGCGTTTAAAAGGGAGCTGATCAAAGTCGCCGATCAGGAAATCAAGCTCAAGCACGGCTACACGCCGAACGCGGGCTATCCGGAAACGCGCCTGGCGGTGGCCCGGAAAATCAGCCGGACGACCGGCTTGAAAATGACGGCCGATCACATCGTCATGTCCTGCGGCGCGGGCGGCGCGCTCAACGTGATTCTGAAAGCGCTGCTCGATCCGGGCGACGAAGTCATCATCCTCACGCCTTTTTTCGTGGAGTATCCGTTTTACATCGAAAATTACGACGGCGTAGTGAAATACGTTTCCACGCGGCCGGATTTTTCTCCGGACATCGCCGCCATCGGCCGGGCCATTACCCGGAAGACGAAGGCCGTCATCATCAATTCGCCCAACAATCCCACCGGCAAGGTGTACAGTCAAAAGAGCATCAAGGATCTCGCGCGCCTGTTCAGAAAGAAGGGGCGGGAACGCAAAAGACCGATCTACCTGATTGCGGACGAACCCTATTCGGAAATCGTTTTTGACGGCGTGAAGGTTCCCAGCATCCTGAAGGCTTACTCAAACAGCATCATTGCCTATTCCTATTCCAAAACATTGTCGCTGCCCGGCGAACGAATCGGTTATATCGCCGTCCATCCGCGAATCCACGAAGCGGACGACCTGATGGCCGCCCTCATTCTGTGCACGCGGATTCTTGGATTTGTGAATGCGCCGGCTCTGATGCAGCGGATTGTGACCCATCTCCAGAATGTCTCGGTTGATGTCAAAATCTATCAGAAAAAGCGGGATCTCCTCTGCGGGGGGCTGGCCGCGGCCGGCTACGAATTTGCCAGACCCGAGGGAGCTTTTTACCTGTTTGTGAAAAGTCCGATTCCGGACGACGCGGCGTTTGTCCATCGGCTCTTGCAGGAGAATATTCTCGTGGTTCCGGGCCGTGGTTTCGGATGTCCCGGTTATTTTCGCATCGCTTTTTGCGTGGAGGATTCAACCATCGTCAATTCTCTGGAAGGATTTGCCCGGGCGATTCAGGACTGCCGGCCAAAAAAGGTCAGCCGTCGAGCGCGTCTCGGATCTTCTGCGTAAAATCCTTGAGCTTGAAGGGCTTCTTTAAAAAAATCTGCACGCCTTTTTTCATGATGGCTTCGACCGCGCCGTCCAGACTGTAGCCTGAGCACAGCATCACTTTTACGGACGGATTCATGGCGCGGATGAGGTCAATCGCCTCGCCGCCGCCCATGCCGGGCATGACGATATCCATGATGACCAGGTCGATACGGCTTTGGTGTTCCTGAAAAATCGACACCGCTTCTTCGCCGTCGGCGGCGATCAGCACCGCGTAGCCGAGCTGAGTCAGCATGGAGGCGGCGACCTCCGTGATGACCTTTTCATCGTCCACCAGCAAAATCGTTTCCTGCCGGGGCAAGGTTTTCGCGGTGGGAAGATGCTGCTTTTTTTTATGGGGCGTCTGGGAGGATGCAGGAAGGTAAACATGGTAAGCTGTGCCCCGGAAATGATCGCTTTCGATGGAAATCACTCCCCCGTGGCCTTTGATGACGTCGTACGCAAAGGAAAGCGCCGGCTCCGCCTGCAAGACGCCGTTTGCCGGCGCGCTGACCTGACCGAGCAGCCTCTGCCGGGTCATATCATCAATCCAAGCCCGGGGCAGCGTCAGGGAAACCCGGACGTAGGGACCGGGCTTGACGCCGCGCAGGGAAACGACTGGTGGATCCAGCAGGAAATTCTCGGTTTTGAGCATCATGGCGCTTTTGCCCTGTGCGATAATGACCGCATTGGTCAGGATGTCCTGAAAGGCTTGCTCCAGGCGGGCAACGTCCGCTTCAACCGCCCAGATATGGGCGGAATACTGCTCTTTCAACTCGATGCCGCGACGCGTCTGCCTTAAGGAGGCCGCGAGGCCGGAGAGAAATTCGTTGAGTTCAATGGCCTTGAAATCAAAACGCTCTCCCTTCGAGCGCCGCAGCAGCTGTTCGATCAGATCGGAGCCGCTGTTGATCTGCGCTTCGACGGCCTGCAATTTTGCGTAATGCGGGTGTGCGGCGTCCATGTCCATCAGCATCAGGGAGGTGTAGCCCTGGATGCCCATTAAAATATTGTTGATTTCGTGCGCTACGCCGCCCGCGATCAATCCGATGGATTCGAGTTTTTGTGCGTGCTCCAGCTGTGCGGACAGTTTCCTCTCCTGCGTGACGTCTTCACAGATCAAGAGAATTTTTCCATTGTCCGGTTCCACGGACGTGAATTGTACGAGCTTTTCGCGTTCCGAGCCGGCGGCGACGGTGGCCGTGTACGTTCTTTTGCCGTCGGTCTGCGCGTATGGAATTTCATAAAAGAGAATTCCACGCACCTGGCGGCGGTAGTCGCTTTTGGGAAAGGCTGTATTCAGCCATCCGGAGAGGCTGGGAATTTTACGGTGGTCGTAGCCGAAAATTTCGGCAAATTGGCGATTGTAATATTCAATATCGTGCGCGCCGCCGACGAGCAGTAAACCGAAGGGAATCAGATCGATGATGTTTTCGAAGGAGTCTTTTTGATACTTTTTTAAATACCGTTCCATGGTATAAGGGCCCCGACGATAAAAATCTTCAATGAGTGGCGCATAGAGCAGTAGGGAAATGTCCAGCCTAGATATGCGTTACGTTTGATTTATTTTAATAAACTCCTGCGGACAAGTCAAGCAATTTGTGACGATGATCACGGTCCGCGGAGGCGCTGTCAACGGTCTTTTCAAAGTGAGCCATTTTCGGTCGTGAAAAGTGAGCCACCCGGTCCTCATGACGGGCTCACTTCCACCCCCTCCTTTCCGACTTTTCCACGGAGCCTGTAGCTGTTGCCCCGCATGTTGATGACCACACTG